>OGLR01000771.1_pt1 | contig 12822 bp, 7 predicted proteins | sample 1572931 | NCBI WGS metagenome assembly OGLR01 (sample SAMEA2581997, study PRJEB24529) | metagenome | biome: Human gut stool | place: China | collected 2011 | reverse complement strand
CAGTAAGACCTTTAAAAAAAGGACTGTTTTTTAAAATAGGTAAATATTTTTTCAAAATCTCACCTCCTGTTGGAAATCAAACATACAAGTTGTATTTATTATAATATGATTCTAACAGAAACAAAAATAAAATTCTATTAATGGAGGGTAAAATGATAAGAAAAATTATACGTATTGATAAAGAAAAATGTAACGGATGTGGTGCATGTGCAACTGCCTGCCACGAAGGTGCCATTGATATTATAGACGGAAAGGCCGAGCTGGTAAGAGAACATTTTTGTGACGGATTGGGAGATTGTCTCCCAGAATGTCCTACAGGAGCTATTTCATTTGAGGAAAGAGAAGCACCTGCATATGATGAAGATGCTGTAAAAGAAGCACAGAGTAAAATAGCTGCCAAAAACCATGCAATGTCACCTCACACCGGCTGTCCAGGATCTAAAATCATGCAGATACAGCGAACAAAAACGCCTGAGACCGCAAAACCATTTTCAGGTGCAGATTCGGTATCACAACTTGAGAACTGGCCGGTACAGATCAAACTGGCACCTATCAGTGCACCATATTTTAATGGTGCAAAACTTCTGATAGCAGCCGATTGTACTGCTTACGCTTATGCTGGATTTCATCAGGATTTTATTCAGAATAAGGTAACACTAATAGGTTGTCCGAAATTAGACCAGGTTGATTATAGTGAGAAACTGGCTGCTATTATTCAGAATAACAACATTCAAAGTGTGACAATCGTAAGAATGGAAGTTCCATGCTGTGGTGGTCTGGAGATGGCAGTAAAAAATGCACTTCAAAATAGTGGAAAATTCATACCATGGCAGGTTGTAACAATAAGTATTGATGGAAAAATTATTGATTAATAAGGAGATTACTGGAATGAATAAAAAAATGTTTTGTTTTCAGTGTGAACAGACAGCCGGATGTACTGGCTGTACAGGAAATGCAGGTGTCTGTGGAAAAAATGCAGATACAGCCAAATTACAGGATGAGCTGACAGGTGCATTGATTGGTCTTGCAAGAGCTGTAGACAGTGCATCAGCTATTTCTAAAAGAACCGTACAAGTCATAATTGAAGGTCTGTTTACAACAGTTACAAATGTAAGTTTTGATAATGCAGCAATCGAAGATATGATACAAAAAGTCAGAGCTGAGAAAGAACGACTGGTTCCTGACTGCAGCAAATGTCAGTCGCCATGTGGTAAAACAAACGAATACGACATGCAGCAGATGTGGAATGCCGATAAAGATATCCGCTCTTTAAAATCTCTTATTCTTTTTGGTATTCGTGGAATGGCCGCCTATGCTTACCATGCAAATGTTCTGAATTATGAAGATGATGAAGTAAACCGATTCTTCTGCGAAGCATTATTTAAGATTGGTTACGAAGAAAGTATAGAAACACTGCTTCCTACAGTACTTAAAGTAGGCGAGATCAACCTTAGGTGTATGGCACTTCTTGATAAAGCAAATACAAACAGCTATGGAATGCCAGAGCCCACAGAAGTTACACTTACCATCGAAAAAGGACCTTTTATTGTCGTGACAGGTCATGATCTTAAAGACCTGCAGCTTTTACTTGAACAGACAGAAGGAAAAGGAATCAACATATATACTCATGGTGAAATGCTCCCTGCCCATGCCTATCCACTCTTGAAAAAATTTCCACACTTAAAAGGAAATTTTGGAACTGCATGGCAGAATCAGCAGAAAGAGTTTGATCATCTTCCAGCTCCGATTCTTTACACTACCAACTGTCTGATGCCGCCAAAAAGCAGTTATGCTGACAGAGTATTTACAACAGAGGTGGTTGCTTTCCCTGGCGCTGTTCATATTGATGAGAAAAAAGATTTTACGCCAGTTATCAAAAAAGCACTTGAACTTGGTGGCTATAAAGAAAATCAGACATTAAAAGGTATCAATGGAGGTACCAAGGTGACAACCGGATTCGGTCATTCAGCTATACTGTCACATGCAAATACTATAGTAGATGCTGTAAAATCAGGTGCAATCAGCCATTTCTTCCTGGTTGCCGGATGTGATGGTGCTAAACCGGGTCGAAACTATTACACAGATTTTGTTAAACAAACTCCTTCTGACAGTATCATCCTCACCCTGGCATGTGGCAAATTCCGTTTCAATGATCTTAATCTTGGAGAAATCAATGGTCTGCCACGACTGATGGATATGGGTCAGTGTAACGATGCTTATGGGGCGATTCAGGTTGCCCTGGCACTTGCGGATGCATTTGGATGTACTGTAAATGAGCTTCCACTCTCTTTCGTTCTTTCATGGTACGAACAGAAGGCAGTCTGCATTTTGTTGACGCTTCTGCACCTTGGTATCAAAAACATCCGTCTTGGTCCTTCTCTACCTGCGTTTTTGTCTCCTAATATTCTGAACCTTCTTGTGGAAAAATATGGCATAGCACCTATCACCACACCAGAAGAAGACATCAAAGCGCTGATAAACACTCCATAACACCCCTCAAGCCAATAAAGCCGATACAGGGATAAAAACCCTGCCTCGGCTTTTTCTTTTGTCATTCTCCAGGACACAAAATATCCTCATTCTCATCATATTTTCTTCACTATTCCCACCTACACTATAGATAAGATGTAAGGGGCAAAAGTAACAATCTCTATATCAACTATAGAAATAATGAATGAAATAATGAATGAAAGTATGAATGTAAGGATGAATGTATATGATTAATTTTAAAAGAATAAATAAATCCTGCGTAGCTGCAGTTATTCTTGCCATGTGTCTTATGACATCGGGCTGTGGTTCACAAAACTATACAACCAACAGCAAAAATACTGATACCACTGTAACTTCCAGCATTACTGCCCAGGATACCAATGTAACTCACGCAGATGATGCCGATAACTACAAAACTGAAATAACAGGAGAATTCAGCATTACATCAACTGATGGTTCTACAATAACACAAAATGATTCCGTATATACCATAACACATGCTGGCGAATATACCGTTACCGGACTCTTATCAGAAGGACAGATTGTAGTTAATGCTGACGATAATGCCGAAATCACCATTGTATTGAATGGTACATCCATCACATGTTCTAACGGTTCACCTATTTATATTAATAATGCTGATAATGTAAAAATCAAATCTGAGGAAAACACTTATAACTGTATAGTTGATGCAAGAGCTGAAGCTGACGACAATTCAGACAATTCTTCCAGTGAAAATGGTAATGCTGCCATCTATGCAGCATGCGACCTTAAATTGGTTGGAAAAGGGGCATTATCAGTAACTGGCAACTATAACAATGGTATCCAGAGCAAAGATGACATTTCTATTAAAAATGTTACCATCAAGGTTAATGCTGTAAATAATGCTATAAAAGGAAACGATGAGGTAGCTATAGAATCTGGTGAAATAATAGCTATATCCAGAAAAGGCGATGGCATCAAAACATCAAACAGCAGTCTTTCAACCAAAGGAAAACAGAAAGGAAATGTAATAATATCTGGTGGAAATATTGATATATATGCTGCCTGTGACGGCATAGATGCTGCATATGGTGTAGATGTTTCAGGTGATGGAAATCTGAATATATATACAGATACTTATTCTGATTATAGTGAAGCCGTGGCTGCCGACAACTCCGGTTCTTCAGCCAGCAGCGTGGGCAATCCTCCTGATATGAATAACAGTAGCAGCAATCCTGGCATGAAAGGTAACTTCGGCGGTGGAAACAGAGCTGCTAATGGTATACCAGGCAATAACAGCTCAGGAAATTCATCTAAAAAGTCTTACTCTACAAAGGGAATCAAAGCCGAGAGCGAGATAAATATATCTGGTACAGCCATTAACATAAGTTCAACTGATGATGGTATTCATGCCAACTCAGATTCTGGTGTTCTTGAAACCGGCGAAGATGGCAATGGTATAATATCTATATCGGGTGGAACTATCACAATCTCTACAGGTGATGATGGCATTAATGCATGTACCGGAGATGGCACATCTACTCCTCTTATTAATATAACTGGGGGATACATTGATGTAACAACCGGTTCCGGCGATACAGATGGTATAGATTCTAACGGCAGCTACACACAGTCTGGCGGTATGGTTTTTGTGAAAGGCGGTAGTTCATCAGGTCAGGTATCTGGTTCTATTGATGTTGACGGAAATATTACTATAACTGGTGGAACATGTGTAGCTTTAGGCGGTATATGTGAAACTCCTGTAAATTCAGTTAATGCTTACGTATTCAGCTCTGTATCCTTTAACGCAGGAAGCTACTCAGTAAAAGATTCCAGCGGTAATGAAATATTAAGCTTTACATTAAACAACAGTTACTCAAATGGCTGGATATGCACATCTGCTCTTACAACAAACACTGAATACACTCTTTACTGCGATGATTCCTCATTAACAAACTGGACACAATCTGCAGGAACCATGGGTGCATCCAATGCCGGCGGCTTTGGCAGCAATCCTGGCGGTTTTAATGGTGGTGGCCGTGGAGGTAACATGAATGGCGGCAGAAATATGAACGATAACAGAAATATAAATGGCAATAATACACCAAATAACAGTAATGTACAATAACAATTTCAAACAATAGTTTGATTGAATCATTCATTTTTCGTAAATTAAGTCAAAGTCAGACAGCATATATGAGGAAAGCAGGTGCGCATACATCATAAGATGCACTTGAAGTCCAATTGTGATAGTTCTTAGACTTTTCCTTAACTACCCAGCTATCCACAGACACGGATGTCTGTGGAAGTGAGATATGGGACATGGATGTCCCGTATCGAACGGTAGCGGAAACTACCATTACGTATATGAAAAGTCTTAGAAATATCCAATTGGAGCTTCTGGCATCGTTGATGTATGCGCACCTGCTTTCCTCATATATGCTGTCGTCCGTTATTTAGAATGAATCAACTGTGTTAAACACCTGCTGCTTTAACTAAATCATCTGTCTGCTTTTAATATGTAATATGGTGTAAAGTCATACTCTAATGTATCTGGCTTTTCTACCTTCAAAACCTCCCATTTTGAAATGCATGGATGTGTTTTAGCATACATATCTTTTCTTTCAGCTTTCTCATATTTAAAGCCATGTGTTATCATGAAAATATTCCATCTTCTATGTTCAATTCTTTCAAGCTCTTCTCGGTTATCTGTAAGAGAATATGCATGTTTTTCATAAATAATCCATTTTTTAATATCCTGATGCAATGATTGTGCTATACTTGATTCCCTGTCAAATATGCCCTTATTATGCCATACCTCATCTATTTCTTCTGATATTTTCTTATTCTCTTTAAGTTCTATTGAATCTTTCTTAAGACGTTCCTCTATATCTTCAGATAACATAAACTTATCATCCACAACAATATTTTTATCTGCTTTATATCTGCTTATTATTTCATACAACATATTGTATCTATGATTAAATATCTTTGCATCATTTACAATATCACGATTAGTTATAGAAGCATATGAAAAAATATCTTTATTCCTGTTTATTGTAAATAGATTCTTCTCACCATAAATATTAGCAAAATCATTGTTTTCCTTAGCCCTGACAACTATAGGAATATTAATACAGCTATCACCCTTATTGTATAACAGCTGCTTCAATTCAATAAGTGTATTAGACATTGAATGTGTATCACTCATTGCCACAATAAGATATGTAAATAATTTGTCGTCATTACATCTTTTAAAAATACTGTTAAACTGTAATGTCCTTGCATCCGTATTAAAAAATCTTAAACATACCTTTCCATCTATACCAAATTGATCTGGTATTGTATCAAATGGAAATTTCAATTCATAATATTCAATACTTTTACCTTCATATATATCCTCTTTTATGAACTTCAATCCCTTCAGGACATCAACTGAAAAATTCTTCATGAAACTTCCTATTATTGATTCCATATCCTTATCAAATACATCTATACATATAGTAGACTCTGCTGATAAAACCGACATATTAAGTCCTTGTATTAATGCACTCTGGCCAAATTCACCAAATCCAATGATTCCTATATGAACATCATAATCATCACCCTTATTAGCTGTATATACAGGATGTTCTTTATACATTTTATTGACAGCCATTTTATTAACATCTACTATGTCAAGATCAAAAGTTCTTGTATTTATTTTATCATAATACTGTCTTATCAGTTCTGCCATTGAATTGTCATTGCAGCACAGATGAATCTGCAGATACTCTTTATTTTCAGATGCATTAATATTTTTTTCAAAGCTCTTTGTAAATGCATTTAAACATTCAATATTTTCTATTGAATTATCATCACACAGAAAAACATCACTGAATTTACACATATCAAGCATTTTTATTACACTTTCCATATGCATATCCTGATACTTCTGCACAAACTTTACACCTTTATTTATATATTTAAGCTTCTTATCATCTGAAAGTATAGTGCTTTCAACCACTGTAACACGACAATCTTTAGTCAATGCATCTATAAGAGGAAACTTATATTTTCCTTCACCAATAACCAATACGCGCTTTTTATTTCTCTGGCTAAACAGTCCTCTGACATAGCTGGCTGGTTTTCTGATAAGAACGGCTAATGCACCTATTGTACAGAATGGCGCAACAATAACAGCAATACAATACACATATGTTATTATTCCACTTAATATGCCACCACCTGTTGCCTGCATATACGCAATAGCTTCTTTCTGCTTTATATCCGGATCTATCTTATACGCTTTAATTGCATTCTGTATGTTTAATGTTACTTTAAGAAACGGATTATCTACATTATGGTAGAAAAATATACCTTCAATCACACATATAATAAATACTGCAAGTGCCGTATACCATAGATAATCTTTGTATTTATTTCGCTTCATATTAATCTCCATTTCTGTGCATGAAAATCAACATTTTCATACCCTCTCCTTAGTTTTAAAAATCAAAAAATCATTTTTAATTATATTAATTATAAGTAGTCTTTTCTGGTTTAGCAGTAATAACAAACGCATTCACACTACCCTCACATAAAACAAGCATCTTTTCAAGTTGTGCTATTCCCTGCTCTCTGTTATATCTTGTACTTACGTAATAAGATATTCCATCAACTATATGTTCTTTCTTCGCTTTAAAATAATTCAGCTTATTTGGTGGCAATATTTCTTTATCAACATCAACTTTTCTTGCAACTGAATTTATAACTACTGTTTCTTTAACTGATGCTCCCTTTTCAGCAAGAGGCTTACCATCTAAGATAAACTCACCAGGATTAATACCGCATATTTTAAACATACCTTTTATTTCTGCAAGCTTGGCATCAAATCCATAGCTTGTACCAACAAGAATAAGGTACTTTTTGTGTTCCTATTTTTCAATCAGTAGTAACTCTTTTCAAATTTCACCTTGCATATGTCAATTCTTCATTTCCCTTATCGTAATCAAACCTACCATCATTCTTTTCTTCTATCGCCTTAATAATATGATAAGTGTATTCGTTATAAGGCGTTGGTATTCCAAATTCTTCTCCCATACGCATAAGTGCACCGGAAAACATATCTATCTCGGTATGTCTTTTAGCATCTATATCCTGAAGTGTAGAGTATCTTGCTGTTGGCGGCACTGCACTTCCACGTGACGATGAATTATCAATAACACTTAAATCTATTCCTTTTGCCTTAGCTATTGTTTCAAGCTCATGTCTTAAACCATCGCTTATAGCCTTCATATGTTCACTATCCCTGTAACATCCGACACCTGCACCAAGTACTGCCTGTGGAAGATTATTACTTACATTAAGTCTGAACTTACTCCACATTTCTTCTTTTATATGCTCTGTCACTCTGTAGTTAAGCCTGCTGGCTGCAAAAAGCTCATCTATCAACTTTATCCTGTCACTCACAAGTGTCTGTTCTGATATTTTGTCTGATGCAGATACTTTATCTGCTGTTTCCCCAAAAATAATTCCTATTGTTGTATCAGGATTAAAGTAATATCCCCTGCCATCTCTATGAGAGGCAACCTTTATAAGTGAATATACAATATGTGACATGCCTATCCTGTCTGCAATGATATCTTCACTGTCAACACCATTCATAAGACTCATAACTATAGTGTTTTCTCCAATAGCTGTAGCAATGTTGTCAAGTGCTCCTTTTAAAGCTCCATACTTTAACGAAACTATCAAAAGGTCAACGCCTGTATTATGCGCTTCTTCGGGTGTCCACACCTCTGGTCTGTATACTTCATCGTTTATAAGACAACCTTCTTTTCTCAGCCTTTCCTGACGTTCTCCCTGTGCTATTAGCCCCAGCCTTACATCCTTTAAGCCTGCAAGTCCCCATATAACATATGAACCTACAGCTCCTGCTCCTAATATAGCAACGGTCTTTATCTTCATGATGTTCTCTTTCCTCTTTTCTATAAAATATATTTCTAGTTATACATATGGATACATTTCTGAATATACTTGGCCATATACTTATATTTCTTACACCCAAAATATCTTATTCATATTTATTATATTTGCAATCTGCTGCTTTATCAACCTATTATTTCATACTATTATTTTCAATACTGTTATTCATATCCTATTTTATTTTTTACCTATTGTTCATACTATTATTTTACCAAAAAAGCGGATGTCTGAATAACAAACATCCGCTTATATTTTATAACTGATATGATGTAAACGTCATAAGACAAAAAGTCTTTCTTAACCTACATGATAAGATTTTTTAACGCTTACTTAGTATGCAACTCCATTAGATACTTCAACATAGTAAATATTAACTCCGCCATCCTCGGCTATAAGATAATATTCACCTGCAACTGGCACTCTGAATGAAACTGACTTAAGTGAATTTCCTGGAATCTTTGATGTAGATGTAATATCCTTTCCATTCTTATCAACTATCTTAATAAGTCTTGATTCATCTGTGCTTGAGCTTGTTGCATATACCTTCACCTTAGCTTCTCCAGCTGTTTTAAACGCAATAGCTCTTCCACTTGTACTGCCTTTACCAGAAAGCTTGATTCTTCTTGTAAAGTCTATTCCTTTATATTCCTTTCTGCTCTTATCTACTGTAACTGTTGCTTTGCTTCCGGCAACAATCTTAAAGCCGTCAACAGTAAGTGTTGATTTTAACTTTCCTGTATTTACATCATTAGCATTTAGAACAAGCTTGGTACCGCTTACAGCCGAATCTGTCTTTGATTCTGTAGCTTTAGTTACTTCTGTTGTTTTTTCTGTTGCTTTTGTTGTTTCTGTTGTTTTTTCTGTTGGCTTTACTTCACCAGATGTCTTGCCTGTAACACTTATAACCTGATTAGCTACACCAAAATGTGCTCCAAGTGTTGAATAACTTCCCTGTGTTTCGTAAAGTCCCTTCATATTAATAGTTCCATCAGAATTTCTTAACTGCTTGTCTACATTACCATTAAGATTGATAAAATCAACAGCATTTTTAAACATTCCTGATACTTTAGATGGATTATCAACTACTGTACCCTTCTTGTCGCCACTAACAACTGGTGTTGGTAATAATCCTGATAATCTGTAATACTTACCTGTATTATAGTATATAGAATCACTCATATTACCTGTAAATTTATCTGAGTCTATAGCATTTGCTGAAACAAGACCTACGTACACTGCCTTATTTGATGCTCTGTAGCATAAGAAGTTGCCCTTCTTTGCTGACTTACCATTGCCCCATGCTGTGGCATTCATGATTGTAAGACCTGATGGATTGTTGTTGTCAGTGAATCCTGTTGCCCCATTGTTAAACGAGAGACAGTTAAGTACAACATGAGGTGTACCTACACCTGAACCACCGAGCTTAAAGCCATTCATATCTCCGTTAGCATAATGAACTCCGTTAGATAATGTTCCATTGCCGAATGAAACACAGTTTCTTATAGTTATCACACCGATAGGACCTGTAGCTGACTTAGCGAAAAGATCCCATCCATCATCAGAGTTGCAATATGATATACATCCATCAAATACATTGCCTTCGCCGCATGTAAGCTTTGCTGCAAAACCATCTGCATTTTCACCTGTACCACCCTGGTCTGGATAATCACAGTTATCAAATGCTGTACAGTTAATTATAAGGTTGTTTGATGGCCATAAATCTTTAGTTGCTGCTGTTGTGTCATATCTTGATATCTGAAGTCCTGAATCTCTGTTTGCTTCGAATACACATTTTTCAAATATGTTGTTGTTACCAGCAAGTAACACGCCGTTATCACCAGCTCCATAGAAGTTGATTCCCTCAAAATACCAGTAATCTCCATCTACAACAACACCTCTGTTTGCGCCATCAAGTGTCTGTGCTGAGAAATCAAACTTAACCTCTGCACCATCAGCTGCTTTTACAACTATATAAGCGCCGCTGTTTCCATTCATGGCATTATTAATAACTATCGTATCTGTAAACTTGTAAGTTCCAGCCTTAACTATGATAACATCTCCTGCCTTAGCACTGCTTATAGCTGTAAGAATATCAGATGCTGACGAAACATACTTTGCATTCTTAAAATCTGAATCCTTCTTTTTACTTAAATCTGTATATGCACCTGAATATGAGAGACTTTTCTTATCATAACTGTTTTTAGTATCTGATCCTGCACCTGTAGTTTCCTTCTCAGTTACCTTTGTTGCTTCTGTAGCTTTAGATGTAGTAGCCTTCTCTGTAGTCTTAGTTTCTTTTTCTGTTGCCTTAGATGTAGTAACCTTTTCTGTAGTCTTAGTTTCCTCTTCTGTTGCCTTTATTGTTTCATCTGTAGAAGGCTCTGGAGTTACTATGTTGGCATTAGTTCCACCAACAGCCACAAGCTCTGTGTTTTTATAATTCGTAACAGCTGCTTTTAAATCCTTATCTACAACATAAGCTGTGTCGTCTTCATCACTGAACTTCCAGTCAATAACACCACCGCCAAGGCTTCCTGCTCCCTTAGAAGATGTAACAAGTGCTGGAACATCCTTTGCTGCTACAAGACTTCCTGCCTTTACTCCAAGATCCTTAGTTGTATCAAAGTTATCGTATGTTGTGCCACCAGCTACTGTCTTGTATGATGATGGTACCTTTTCACCTGCAGAAGCAGCCAGATATGCATCGAATGTTGCTGCATTGGCAGCTTCACCTGTAACTGATGCTGCATTAGCATATATGATACCTGTTGCTCCAACTATTTCGTTGCCATAAGCTTTTATGATGCCGCCGTTCTCACCTGAGAATGTGCCTTCGCCTAAAGCATCAGAACCCTGATTAGATGAAAGCATAGGATACTTGCAGTTTCTAAAGTAGTTGTTCTCTACATATACAGAAGAACCCATAGTTGAACCTACACCATACTTTGCGTTACCATCATAATAATTGTTATACATATGTACTGACATAGTTCTTACTCTGGCATGTCTTGAGTCTGAATGATCAAACCAGTTATGATGATAAGTAATGTAGTTAGGACCACTCTCGCTCTTCATACCACACAATGAACATTTACCTGAATCATAGAAATGTACATATGAAACTGTTATATACTGTGAATCACCCTTTATATCTATAGATCCATCACCTTTAGCCTGGTCAGCATCCCCACCAACCTTGCCATAGTAAAGGTCTACGTTATGTATCCATACGTTGCAGTTAGCTGTATCTAGTGAGATACCATCATCCATAAAGTTAAGTATTGAGAGGTTTCTCATTTCTACATTACCTGCATTTCTTAAAAGGAAACCGAAGCCGCTTATGCTTGCGTCCTCGCCAACTCCTTCAAAAGTCATGTTAATATTAGAATAAGCACTTGCTCCTTTTATCTGCACACCCTCAGATGAGCTTGAAAACTTATCCATACCCGAATCTGTAAGACATCCTATTACTCTTACATCAAGTGCCCTTGTTTCTACACCCTTACTGGCACTCTTTGTATATGCATCAATAATTGTCTGGAGTCCTGTGTACTCCTTCTCGCCCTTTCCTTCCATAATGCCTGCTGTTACAGTTTTAGCATTATCATTAGTTACATAAAGAACGATTGAATCACTCTTAAGTGTTCCATCTTCGTTATATGCTCCTGAACCTGTCTTGTATCTTGATTCAGAAGAAAATGCAAAGCCTGATCTGTCATATGAGCTTACCTTAAGAACATCTGTAACCTTAGCCTTAGCTGTTACTTCTTTTCCATTCTTTACTGGTACTACCCTGATAACATAGTCTCCTACCGAAAGACCCAAGGCATCTACCCTGTAGTAACTCTTGTACTTTCTTATAAGTTCATTGTCGATTCTTGCATATGCTGAATCTGACTGTGAAGCCTTTTTGATATATGCTGTATATCCATCGGCTTCCTTGTCCATAGACCACTCAGCGTAAGCTGATTCAAGCCAGCCCTGCGCTGTTCCATTGAACTGTACTGTTCCAACCTCTGCCTTTGCGGTAGATATTGTAGTTGGAATAATGACACTTACAACCATCAATGCTGCAAGTATCCATGCCCATCCTTTGCGGGCCCCCTTGCTAATGTTAGCTTTCATGTTTTACCTCCTCATGCACATGTTTGTGCAATATGCTTTAACATATGATGTCTTACTTGCTAATCTTAGCAATATCACACAAAAAAGTACATAGGATAACATAGTAAATTAGTACCATTTATTAAAATTCTGTTTCATATTTATTAAAAGTTTGTTTCCATATAAATATATTCTATATTGTTGTTTAACACACATTCTTAACGTACGGACGACAGCATATATGAGAAAAGCAGGTGTGCATACATCAACGATGCCAGA
>OGLR01000768.1_pt1 | contig 12843 bp, 14 predicted proteins | sample 1572931 | NCBI WGS metagenome assembly OGLR01 (sample SAMEA2581997, study PRJEB24529) | metagenome | biome: Human gut stool | place: China | collected 2011 | reverse complement strand
TAACATTCGTTGATTCCACGATGATACCCGTATGCCATAATCTCAGGAGATATGCTGTTCTTGCCACTATTGACTAGCAAGAACTTACATTTCCTCTTATCAACATAAAGACACCTGTACTAGAAGCAATGAATACCGTAAATAAGGAACTTTCCATCCCAAATCCTGCACTCATCGGTCAAAAGGCTTGGCGAGAGGAGCGGACAATAAACATCAATGATGCTATCAAGGCTCTTGTTGTTGCCATCAACGCTAAACGTGACAAGCAGAATAATGGTATACAAGCATCTGTCAATAAGACCTACACTTACTATATACAGCAACTCAACAAACTGATTATTGAGAATAAGGCATTGCAGAATGAGAATGAAGCGTTAAAGGCTGAATATGCAAAAGTGAAGCAACACATATCGCAGCTTGACGAAATTGCTGTCAGACGAGTAACGGCTCAAAAGGATGTTGTTATTGAAAGGCTTAATACCCAATTGGTCTTAAAAAACGAGGACATTACAAAACTCAAGACTGATTACAATACTCTATAGGAGAAATACAAAATCTTGGTTCTTCATTGGAACGACTTGACAAAACAGCCTGAAATAATTGAAGCTGTTAAACGTGTGGAAGACCGCAAGGAGCAAGAAGCGGAAGCAAAACGTGAGGTACAGGCAAGACAAGACAGATACGAAGGTATACTAGACCGTTTCATTAGTGAAGGTCATGAACAGCTTCAAGCCTTTTCGCTATCAAGCAGAATAGATTTCTATGAGAAAGAAACCAAAGCAATCTATTATGGTATTATGGCTACTGCCACAAAATCCAACATTGCGCTTCGCTTTCCACAAGGAGCAAAATTTGCAGTTGAAAGATTTCTCGCGAGCATGGATTGGAATGGTTGTGGCAACTATCGGAGAGAATGTGTCGCATACTGGACAAGACTCTTTGCTACCGATGAGGTTGTTTATACCGAACCCATCATTCAGAACTTCCTTTCGTTCATTGATCACATGTCGTGCAGCGCAGATACATACGTTTCACTCGGTGGCTCCAATGGTTGTGCTGACCAGCTCACTAATTGGGACGGAACACAGAAAGATGGATTGGGAGCACTACCTTCAAAGAAATGGCATGGTTTGGTGAGACAACATATATATCAATTCAGTTCAGACAACAATATAGGCGGTTCGGTAATCATATTTTCCTTTTCGCACTAGGTAAAATTGTAATAAAGCTCCTAAGATAATAACTTTGCAGCTAAAAACAAGATTCTATGGTTAAACGAACAAACATAAAAATAGGAAACATATGAAAAGAACAAATTTGTTATTAGCAGTTGTATTAGCATTTGCAGTGTCTTCTTGTCAGCAAGAGGATACTTTGGGTAATTATAGCTCTAAAGAAGACGCAGCTCGTGAAATTGGCTTCATCAAAATTAACGATATGCAAATGGCGCATTCTCGTTCTCCAATTAACTCGGATATGACCGAAATGAATCCAAGTTTGGGAATAAAAGCGAGGATTGCGCGAAAAAAGACTGGGTGTAAGAGTGGCTTCGGGTTATGTGACATTCGAGCTATGAATAGACAGGACACTTTTGTAAAGTATCAAACAAGAGGAGTTTCTTCTGACGTTGAAAAATACGAATGTACAACAACTTGTACTATTGATAATAATGGCACAGGGGTTATGTACTTTCTATTAGCCAATTCACCGAAAAGTCAAGGATTAACGGCAGAAACAATGCCCCCATTTTGCATAGATGAAGAAATAGAGCAACCAATAGAAGAAACTCCAGAAAGTTCACTCATTGTGGTTCCAGGAGCATACATTTATCAAAAAGAACTTGGACAACATGGAGGCTATGCTGTAAAGGTTACATACATCAATAATAGAAAACATTCTAATTCAAATAAATAAAAAATGGTACAAATTAAGAAAATTCAAGCAATTGCGACAGGATGTTTAATCTTGTTGTTAACAATGTTTGCTTCTTGTACAAACGAGGAGGAAGCAAGTGTAAGCGAACAGGCATCTATAAGGGTGTCTACTATGGGACATTTTTTGCCTCAAACTCGTAGTATGTCTGGAATTTCAGACAACATGCCTGTACTTCAGTTTAAGGACGAAGCCACTTATAACAATACGGTCAATAAACTGAAAACAATGTCAGAGAAAGAACGCAAAGTTTACATGAAAACTTTAGGTTTTACATCTGCCGAACAAGTACTCAATACTGCAGATGAAGAATTGGATGACATTTTTGAGATTGAAGACGAAAACATTTTCAAGAGTTCTTTGTCAAAATTTCAAGAGAAATATCGTGGCTTGTTAGCGTTTGATGAAACTGACACACCCGTTGGCGGAATTAAATCAAGTAAATTAATACAATAAGAGGTTGTATATATCGCTGATTTTCAATAACTTAGCAGTGACCAAAAAGTTAAGTTATCATCAGTATATGTACAACCTCTACACAAAATTCATCAAAATTCTTGAGATATGCAAGCAGTTTTCTCAAAATCTCGTCAATGAAGCTGGTAATATTCCTCGTCGAGGCCCTGTTCCTAAATTTTCGGATTTAGAGGTAGTTGCTTTATCGCTGGCAGCCGAAACAGAAAGTATCGACAGCGAAAAATGGCTGTTTGATTATAGGTTGCAAGAATATAAGAATAACATTCCCAATCTTATCTCGCGCAGACAGTTCAATGACCGTCGTAAAAAGACTGCCGACTTGTGCGAAAAAATACGCAAGAGGATTGCCATGAAGATGGATGGTGCAGAAGAACAATTCTTTATTGATTCCAAACCGATTGAAGTGTGTCGTGTAGCAAGAGGTAAGCGTTGCAAAATGGGACGTACCGGTGAATTCTCTAAAGCTCCTGATTTTGGTTTTTGTGCTTCTCAAAACACTTATTATTATGGCTATAAGCTGCACGCAATCTGTGGATACAATGGGGTAATCCATTCGTATGACCTTTCAAAGGCAAGCGTTGCTGACATCAACTATATGAAGGACGTAAAACTGCAATATTACGATTGTAGTATCTATGGAGATAAGGGATATATTGGAGCCGATATACAATTGGATCTATTTGAGACTGCGCATATTAGACTTGAATGTCCATACAGATTCAATCAAAAAGCATGGAAACCGACATTCATTCCATTTGCAAAGGCAAGAAAGAGGATTGAAACGCTCTTCTCACAACTGACAGAGCAGTTCTTAATCATCAGAAACTATGCAAAGATTACCAACGGTCTGTTTGCCAGAATCATTGGCAAAATTAGTGCACTTACCGTTTTGCAATACGCAAACTTTATAAACAATAAGCCCATCGGCAGAATTAAGTATGCACTAAATTAATTCCGCCAACGGGTTGACACATATGATGTTACTCCATATTTGTCGTTTAACGACTCTATTATGAATTTTGTAGGTAACGCAAAAGGCTATGTGGTTATCGGAAATCATCTTGTAGGACCTCAAAATGATACTCCAAACTTTACTGGAACATACACCGTTACAACTAAATCCAATACGAGAGCATCTGTTCCTGGACCAATTCAACCTGGATTCCGTAGCTTCAATGGAGCTTCTCTAACTATTAAGAATGGGAAATACAAAAGCACTATGACTTTAGGCAGAATTGTTAATGGAAATTCTTTTGCCATAGAATTTGTTACCAAAAAGAAACAATTTTTGTGGAAGAAAAAAGTAAAAGCATCTTACTCTCTCAACTTAGAAATGTCAAGCAGCAAGTTCCATCATAGCAATATTGTAACATGCCCTTCTGGACCTACGATTTGTATACTGAATTTACCTATTGATTTCGTTGGTACTGTTTTTGATGCTTCTGTAACAAACTTCAAATCAAGTAGAGGCAATACCATTGGATCTGCAACTTTTAAAAATATTCAAGTAAGATGAGAAAAATTTTATTATCCTTAGTTGCTTTATGCTGTTTCTATTCAGCAAATGCACAAACATTTCGCTTCGGTCCTACAGTCACAGGAAACCTTAACATCTCGAATGGGACAAAAACGAAACTCGGTTTCGCTGTGGGTGCTAAAGCAGAGATGGATTTCAACAATGTGGAACATGGTTGGTTCATGGATGCGTCTGTATTGTTCAACAACAGAAACAGACAGAGCGAGAACTATTTCAACAACGAAACAAAGTTGACTCAGTACTGGAAGTACTCAACCTATTCTCTTCTCGTTCCAGTCAATGTAGGCTACAAATTCCGCCTTTCAGACAATTTAAATCTCCTCGCTGCTGTAGGCCCTTATGCAGATTTTGGCTTGACAGGTACAGACAAAGTCACAACGACTGACGCGAAAGGACATAGCAAAGAGGAGAAAGTGTCCTCAAATGTGTATGGAGACAAACTCTTCAATCGTGTAAACTATGGCTTTGATGCTAAGGTTGGCGTTGAGATTGCCAAGCATTACCAACTGAACTTGTCATATAGTCGTAGTTTTAACAACTTATTTAAGGGTAGTGGCATCAATGATAAAGCACAGGACATACAGTTGGGATTCTCATATATATTCTAACAAACTCATATGGAAATACAATGGAATTGAATAAAATTATTTGTTCGGTTCTATTTCTGACAGCCGGAGTCGTTTTAACCTCATGTATTGAGGTAAATGGCTCTGGCTATTCAGATTTATCAGAATCGGAAAAGTTGCATGTAAAAAAATGCGAAGCTTCCATGGACTCTATCAAGAATGACGGAAACCTTTATAAGGTTACGGTAAAGCAAGTGAAAGATTGCATAAATGGATATAAGGAAGCTATTGTATATGAATATCTGCCTTTTTGCTCTGGTGACAACGGTAGACCACCTACCGAAATAAAGAGAACGTGCAACAGGCGTAATATACATCTCATTGTCATTTCTTCCGTATATGATGGTATATTCCCCATACCGTTAGACAATACATTCCCTTTGTTCGTTATTGACAATAGCGTTTATCATACTGACAATTATCAAACTTATGGTGAGCAATTTTACAAAAGTCTGACAGGTAGTGACAGTGAAGATAGAAAAACAAACTCGTTCCATTATTTTCGTAATGGAAAGTATATTTGCAGTTATGATTCAATATAGTTAGAATTATGAAGAGAAGATCTCTTGTCCCTGGCGCAATGCTCTTTGCAGCAATCGGCATAATGGCACAAAAGACAGGAGGGTGTGTCAAAACTCATTTTTTGAAAATATGAACTTGTAATTTGAAATTTGAGCATCCTAAAGAGACTAAAGAAAGGGCCGTATCATTACTCTCAATACAGAGTTTGATACGATCCTTTTAAATATTATAGTTATAATCTGTAACTTTGAAGAGTAGTCATTTTAGTTTTGACCACCCTCGACACATGTTTTTCATCTATCTAGCCATTTCTTGAATTGTACGGTTTTTTCTTTACTTATTACAATGTTGTCATCATTGCATCCTTTCAATTTTACTATAAGTTTAGAATTGAAGAATAGACTGATTTTCTTGATACCTTTTATATTCGCTATGTATTGTCTGTTGATACGGAAGAATTTGTCGGGGGATAATGCCATTTCCAAATCAGCCATGCTCATCGCCAAAGAATATGAAGTGCCGTCTTGTGTGAAAGCCAAAATACGATTGTCCGTCTTGCTTATATAGCTTATGTCGTCTGTGTACAGCATAATAAGTTCATCCCCCTTGCTTACCAAGAAACGCTCTCTGCATTGGTGCGTCTCGTCCAATAAGCTGTTCAACTTGTCATGAACTTCCCCGTTGGCAGGACTCAACATTTTAATTTTTCCCATAGCCACGCAGAGTTCCTTGAAGTCTATAGGCTTCATAATATAGTCGAGTCCGTTGTTCTTGATGGCTTGCATGGCATATTCATCGTATGCTGTTGTGAAAATCACAAATGAATTTGGCCTGACCTTACGGAATGCCTCGAACACATTACCGTCAAGTAGGCGAATGTCGGAGAATATCAAATCGTAGTCGTTGTTAACGGATAACTCTTCAACCACATCATTGACGCTTTTCAACGGACCATGAACATCAACCATATCATCTATATCCATTATGAGTTTTTTCAATCGCTTTGCGCTGAAAAAGTCATCTTCAATTATCAATATCTTTCTCATCGTTGTATTACAGTTTCTTTATCTTTATGATGGGCAGACGTATTTCGAAAGAGTCACGGGTGACACTATAACCGATTTCCTTTCCGCACTCCAATTCATAACGTTGCTTTAGGTTCTTCAGTCCAATGCCATACGACTCTACAATTTGGTCGTTATGCCCATGGAAATATATTCTGTTATTCTTAATGGCAAGCATATTATCTTGCACACTTATCTGAATATGGAGGGGGTTATTTTCCTGTGGAGAGTTGTGCTTGACAGCATTCTCTATAAGTAATTGTATACTTAGAGACAATATTCTGTCTTCTTCTTTCACTTTTTCTTCATCCAACTCAAGTATGATTTTGTCGTTATATTTCAAATTAAGCAGACTGACGTACGTTCTGGTAAAGTCCATAGCCTCACTAATGGTCATGTAGTCTTGGTCTATATTAAACAGCATGTATCTATAAACTTGCGACAACCTTACCACATATTCTTCTGCTCGTTGTGGTTCATCTTCTATCATTCCAGCCAGCGAACTTAGGCTATTGAACACAAAATGTGGATCCAACTGAAGCTTCAAATATTTCTTTTGCAGACACAAATTCTCTTTGTTCTTAAGTATTATTATATCAGAATAATGCAACAGCATATGTATCAGGGCCAGTAGACTTGCTATTATCCCGAGCAGAAAGAATGTCCCCCAAACGTCTACTTCTATGAATTCTGACTCTATGACATTCATTAATAATTCGCAAATACCTGCAATAAGTATATTTATTGTGATTATAACGACTACACTACGAAGAAATAGGCTACGTTCTTCTTCTGCCAGTTTGATGAATCTTTGTCTAAGCAATAGTTTAGTGGCTAACAAGCTGATACAAGAAAAAATGGCACAATATACCAAGTCCACAAACAGACAAATGTAATAACCATCGATGCTTTGCTTGAAATCCTCAAAGTCAGCGACAGCCCAAATTATATCGTATAGGAAGAAGAATATAAATGTGAAAACAATCCACTCCGTTAGTTTTCCTTTGTACTTCTTTAATGTCTTCATTATTGTTTTTTTATTTGTAAAATTAGCAAACATGTTTCACATTGCAGCATATTATTTGACGAAACGGAATAACAAACCTTTGAAGCGGAAATATTTACTTCTTAATTGTCTTTTACAACCCACTTTCCATCGCTTTTTCTTCCCTTATGTTCTAATACACCAATTTCTTTAAGGCTTTTGACAATTTTGTAAACAGAAGTACGTCCAATGCCTATTGCCTTTCCAATCTGTTCCATTGTTAATGATGGATTCATCTTGACCGTTTGTATAACTTCGGATTGAAGGTCTGTCAATTCTACAGTTTTATAATTGGAAGGACGGTGGAAGGTCACAGTAAACATGCCGTCTGTGTCATAGACAGGCTCTGACAATCCAGCATCATGCATTTCCTTGCGCATTCTTGGTATGCCAGAGCCAATATGCTCCACAAGGTCTCCACGGGATTGAAATAATCACACCCGGGACATCTACCGTTGACCATATTCAAGACTATGATTAACTGTTGATTTGCTAGATTACAGGAAGTCTTAAACACAGCGTCGATAAACGCCTTCCATTATGTCTGGATTGTCTTCCCACCCAAAGCCCGCTTTCGTATAGATATGTCATGGTTGACTTCACTACACTCAGCACGGCGTAGGCTGCCGACTCGGTTATCATGAAAGAACTCGTCTTACAGCGACAACTGCGGTCTGGCTATACAATCCGACTGTAAAAATACGAAAATTTATTGAGAAAAGACAAGAAATGACAGGAAATATAAATACTACAATACAAATTTAAGACTATTTAAGTCTATTTGCTTTAATATCTCAGAAATTTTGTATAAACAAATGCTGTTTTTATACAACTTTTGTATGTTTTTAAGCCAATATACTTGAAGTGCCGATGAAGTATAACTTCGATTGGCAACGCAGAACTACTTCGATGCCCACTGGAGTATTATCGTATTTTATGGAATGTATAACAGTTGAAGTTCTGTCATTCTTCGTCTTTTGATGGACGGAATGCATTTGCCTCTCCATCTGCAAAAGTCAAGATAATCCTTTTCTATATCACACAATCCTCGTTCAATCTTTTGCAAGAGACGGCTCTTCGGAAATCTTTTGTTCCCTAATATTTTGTAGGGGCCGACATTATAGGCAAGTACGGCAAGGAGTAGTGAGTCCTTGCCATACTTGCGGAACATAGCACATAACTTGGTGAGGTCGGAGCGTAACAGGGAATCGGCTTGCTGATAGGTGAGATTCTTCTTGAACTTTTCATGTGGCAATATCCGATGTCCCCATCCGATATAGGGATAATTGCGCTTGATATCGTGCCATCCCTCGTAATACTTGATGCAGCGCACGGCTCGTTCAAAGGGTGGCAAAGCAAAGATGCCCAAGTCGCTTTGGCTTGGGCTATCGTTTGTAGGTTTTTTGTTCTGTGCCACTATGCTTTGGCACAGAAACAAGAGCATTAGGGTAATATATGTTCTTATCTTTTTCGTCATGGATGTTGTTTATATTTTACTTTTGGAGTGTCATTGACTTGTCACTTGGCGTTCTTCTTATTGAATATCTCTGCTATCATGGCTTTCACATCCTCACCAACTTGCACGAAGTTCTTATAGAGGATGCGTTCACGCTCGTCACGGCTTTTGAAGGTGTAGAACTTGGGCAGAGACATATACTCGCTTTCTTCTTTCTTGATGTCTGCCATATTAAAGTCGGTCTTGCAATAGAACTTACTGGTCTTGAACTCATCGCTCTCCTGTATGTTCATACTACCATTCATGCCGGTCTTGGTTGCCACAAAGTCCCTTGCCGTCTGACCGCAGATCCATCCTGTCGGCATGTCCGAGATTTTACTGGCTGGTACAAGACTGTCCATATTCTCATTCAGGTTGATGCTCGTCTTGTCTCTATCGATGGTCACACCTTTCTTCAGTTGCACCACTTTTCCGAAGATGTCGGAGGACAGCCATTCGAGCGTTTCCTTGCTTCGTGCCGAACCGCTCACCACATTGCCTACGGTGGTGATAATCTTCTGCATACCAACCTTGCCATAGTCGGCTTCCAACTGCGGCAACTCCTGAAAGCCCAGGGCTACGCTCACCTTGTTGCTTCGGGCTGTGCCTATCAGTCTGTCTATTTTGTGGAAGTAGAGGGTCGGCAACTCGTCCACGATGATGCTCACGGGGATGTTCTTGCCTTGTCCTGTGTTCACTCGTGTTACCAAGCGATTGAGAATAAGGGCGTTCAATGCTCCGATGATGCTCTCCATCTCTGGGTCGTTGGCAATCAGCAGATAGCTCGGATTCTTCGGGTCACTGACCTTCAGATCGAAGTCATCGCCGTCCTTGTGGAATATCCAATAGCTTTCCTTGGTGGCAAGACGTGAGGTATAGACACGCAGGGTACCAATCATACCTTCCAACTGCTCCATCGCCTTGTTCTTCAAGGCGGTTTGGAATGGTCCCAACAACGGTGCTACCTCATTGTCGGTCTCCAACACATTGAAGATGGTCTGGTAGCTTTCATTCAGGAAGCTCAAGATATGGGGCATATCGCTGTACTTGCCCAACCAATAGGCTGGCTCCACTTCTTCTCCTGCATGGTTAAACACCTTTCCGGTCGGCTTCATCTGCATGGTCTTCGGGTCAAGTATTTTCTCCGCTATCAGCATCTTGCCGTCCTTGTCGTATGGCTCTTTGCCATAGTTGATGAAGAAGTAGATACAGGCGGCGAGGAAGTTGACGGCTGAGGTCTGGAAGAACTGGTCGCTGCCGCCACCGCCTTCTTTCTTGCCTTTTTGCAGTGATTCTAGCAGTGTCTCTGCTGTCTCACTCGCTGCTGCCAAGTTATTGATATACTTCTGTTGTATCGGGTTCACTCGCTTGGAGTATTCCACATCCACAAAGTTGATAATGTTGAACTTGCAGCCTTCTGGCAGTTTCCCCAACTGCTGGTTCTTCTTGTAGTGGTAGTACAGCTTGGTTGCCAAGGTCGGAAACTTGTAGTCGTAAACGACCATGGCAAAGCCTTTTGCACTGTGCTGTCGAATGAACGGCTCGATAATAGAGAATGTCTTACCGCTACCCGGTGTGCCCACTACCCAGGTGCCACGGAATGGGTTCACGATGTTCACCCATCCCTTGCGGAACTTGCCCTTATAGTAGTAGCGCATGGGGATATTCACGCTGTATTTGTTGTATTCCTCCTTCTGGCACTGCTCAAAACTCTCGTTTTCAAAATTGAAACGGTCTTTCATCAGTCCTTCCTTCAAGAACTTCGAGATGTTGTCCAAGGCGATATGCACCAATACCGTTCCGATGATGGTTGTCACCATATAGAGAATGGTGTTCAATCTTAGGGTATAGAGACGAGTGTCCATCGCATAGCCGAAGAGCCACACGGACAATATCAACAGCAGCACGCCACTCACCAAGGGGTACAGTACCTGCCTTCGGGCATCAAATTCCAAGTTTTTCTTGTTTCTCGTGCCTACACAGGTGATGCACACCAACAAGAACGTCACCACCTTGCTATACACCAGGTTGCCGTCATGGTAGATGAACCACTGCTTGATGCGGTCGTGCAGGTCGCACACCACACCGCCAAAGCCGTCTATCGCCCTTGGGTCTATGGCATACTCAAAGAACTCCATCAACACGGATATGTAGATGACCGCCCTGAATATCTTGTAAAATCCTTGTAGCTCCTTGCTTTCTTCCATTGGATATGATTGCTATTTTAAAAAAATCGGATTGAATGAGTCGGCTGACAACACATCGCTATAGTTCACTTTCAACGAGATGGTGCGACCGCTGATTTGGTTCTCCGTCATTTCGATAGTTAATTGCTTGTCATTCGGGAATGTCATTTTCCGAATGACAAGCACATTGCGGTAGCCATAGCGGAAACGCTTGGTCTGCTCCAACGTGAAGACTGGATGTAACTCTACCATCTGCGAGTTGGTAGCCTTGGCGGTTTTCTTATCCGTCAACTTCAATCGTATTTGGTCTATATCAAATGGAATGTCAGTCTTGTTCTCCACGGAGAAATCCAGGAAGAAATAGTCGCCCGACGAATAGATGTTGTTCAGTCGCATTACCATCTTATGGACTTTGCTCTTCACATTGTTCACATGGGCTTCCGAACTCCATATCTGGCGAGCATAACGAGCCATGTCCGTTGAGGACAATGTGACCGCAGGGTTGTTATAGGCATTCTTTTCTATCTGTTGTATCTCCTTATCCGTCACTGCCTCTTGCAATCTCGTGGTATAGAGCAATGCATACTGTGCACGGTATCGTTCCGTCACGATGGTTACGATGGCAAGCACCTCACCATCTTCATGCATTCCCTCCTTGGGTTTCAGTCGCACGGTATTGTTGATGGGTTGGTCTCCTGCTATCTTGTCGGTGGATATATCCACAAAGCGGATGGGTTCGCTTGCCGTAATGACTGTAGTCACCTGCTCGTTCACAGTCAGTTGCTCCATCTCCTGGTAGGTGCTGGGCTGATAGCTCTCTGCACTGGTCTGTTGTGCCATCAGGGGAGTGACACTTATTGCACACATCATGAGTGCGCCAATGGTCTTCTTGATATTCATATTCGTATTCTTTGAATGTTGATGTTTACTTACTCTTGGTCTCTTTGCTGTTTATCAGATACACAAAGGTGCCATATTTCAGTTTCACCTTGTTCTTCTTGATTGCCTTTCCTATGGCATTGCTTGTTTTCTGATAGGCATTCTGCATGGTCTGCATGCCCCATTGCGAAAAACTGCTGCCTGTATTGGTGGTATTCATATCCACATTGCCGGTTACGGCTCCGCTTGCCACATCCTTGGTAGTCTCACGGAACTGGCTGCTTGGCACATACAAGCCTTCCATGCCGTCTGTGTCATAGAGTGACAGGTTGATTTTCACTATCTCGTCATCCACCAACACACTTTTCACCGTGCCTTTCACTCGTTGCGAACTGAAACCGCTCATGGTGGCATACAGGTATGCGCCTTTCTTCACCACCATTTCACCGATTTCCACATCATCTAACAGTCTCAAACGCACACGGCTTCCATCCACGGCTTTCACATTTTCGTCAATGATAGCCTTAATCAGTGTCGGTTCTTTCTCATTCATTGCCAATGTGTTGAAATAGTCTGAGGATGTCTTCACCTTTTTCACCACCTCACTTGGCTTGTCATTCTCGTCTGCTTCCTTTCGGGCATTCTCATTCACCTTGATTTTGCCCTCAATGTTGATACCGCCCTTGGCTGTAGCTGTTGTTTCATCGGATGCAGTTGTTGCTGAAGACGATGAGTTCTGTTGCGTGGCTTGCTGTCCCTTCAGCCTTGCTTCGGCAAGTGCCTTGTTCAGCTCTGCCAACGCCTCGTTCTCTCTTGACCGTCTGGCGGAGCAGTGGCAGGCCGTCGCGGCGTATCTCTAGGGTGTATCTGGCCGGATATTTTCGCCTCTCCGGCAGATTTCTTTCCGCATTCTCCCAAACCCGCCCTTGTTCGCAGGGGCGGGTTATGTTATGATAAAGCTGTCCGGCGGCAGAGGCTCTGCACGCCGCCACAAACAAAGGAAAAGGATGGAGCATCCATGATACACGGATTTCTCAGGGTCTGCACGCTCTCGCCGTCGCTGCGGGTCGCAGACTGTCC
>OGLR01000766.1_pt1 | contig 12863 bp, 9 predicted proteins | sample 1572931 | NCBI WGS metagenome assembly OGLR01 (sample SAMEA2581997, study PRJEB24529) | metagenome | biome: Human gut stool | place: China | collected 2011 | reverse complement strand
GCCGCCCATACTTCCGTGACCACCCATACCGCCTGAACCGTATATGATTGAAGTCATTTCAACTTCTGTTGTACTGTCGCCTGTCGTTACAGTATATGTCTGACCTGTTGTAATACCCGGGCAACTGATAACCACACAAGCGTATGTCTTGGTAGGTGTGAACGATACAAGAACATCGCCGTCACTGTTTTTGACTGTGATTTCACCGCTCGAATTTGTACCGCCGCGGTTCTGACGTGGAGCTGACTTTTCTCCAAAGTTCTGTGCCATTTGAGATGAACCTGTGGCAATGAATATGCCACCTGTTATGGTTGCTTCTCCGTCATAATCAACCGCTCCGTTATCTCCGCTTGTCGAGCCAAAGATATAGGTTTCCCCGCCTGTAACGGTAATCGAACCGTTTGAATCAACTCCGTCACCGTCAGCGTCAATTGTTATTTTGCCGCCCGATATTGTAATGGAAGCATCTGATGAACCGAAATTGTCACGGTCAAATCCGCCACCGAATCCGCTTTCGTCTTTTCCGCCTGCGGCATTAAATCCGTCATTGCTCGATTTCAGATTAATTGTACCGCCTGAAATTTCAACTTTCGTTCCCTCTATTCCCTCATAGCTTTCGGTAATATTAATTGTTCCTCCACTGATGCTTGTTTTGCTGTCGGCGTGGATACCGTCATCACCTGTTGAAATTGTAAAAGTACCTCCTGATACGGTTACATTTGAATTTGAATGTAAACCGTCATCTTCGCAAGTAAGATTAAAAGTACCTCCGCTGATTGTAATATCTCCTCCTGCTTTTATTCCTTTTACACTTGCAGAATCTGTTGAACTTGAAGATGATGAACCTCTGTTTGAAGTAATATTAAATGTGCCGTTTTCAATTTGAGCCGTCGTACCGGCATCAATGCCGTCACCTTTGCAATTAACGGTAAATTTACCGTCTGCTATATACAAAAAGCCTTTTGAAGTATCGTCTGTATTTTCTGCGTGCAAACCGTCTTTACCCGAAGTTAAAGTATAAGTACCGCTTGCAATTCTGATACTGTTTTTACCGCTTAATGCATGGCTTGCGGCTGTAATATTGTATTCTCCGCTTGTAAGTTTTAAATCATCTTTAGAAACAATGCCGTGACCTTTTTCGGAAGTTACAGTCAATTTTCCCTCTCCGTTAAAGGTAATATCATCTTTTGCAAATACCGCCTCATCTACATTGTTGTCATCTGTCTGAACATAGTCACCTGTTGACGCAAGTGTATTTGCTGTATCTTTTGCAGTTGTTACAAATACCTTATCTGCCTGTTTTACATATAAAGCGGCACTTGATTTACAGGTTACAGAGGCGTTTTTAAGTACAATCTGCACTTTTGTTTTATTGTCGGCATCTACAATAATCTGACCGTCGGATGTTGTACCCGTAACTATATATGTGCCCTCACTTTTAATAGTAACCTTACTTCCGCTGACAGAAACGCTGTCAGAGCTTGCGGTTGCACCTGATGATGAAAAAGCAACCATTACCGCCGAACTTTCATCATAGCCTACCTCTTTGTCACGGTCGGTGAACATATCGCTGTTAAGAGATTCATCCGAAGCGATTGAAGCAGTAGAAACACTGTCTTTTGTAACAGTTGAAGAATTTGTCGAGGATGTTTTTTCATCTGTATTTGCGCAGCCTGTTACACTTACGGATATAATAAGTGCCGCAAGCAATGCTGCAAATTTCCCTTTGCTTTTTAAATTAAAGCTCATTATTAGTTATCTCCTGTCTTGCCATACTGATTTCAAGATTGCCGTTTCTGCATCTCAAATCATCAATAAAATCTTTTTCATCGTTCGGGTTTTTGAGAGTTACATTATATGTAAGTTTGAACAAACTGCCCATATTAGCGGTTCTTACCGATACCGTTTCATATTTTACGGTATATTTTTCAAAAAGGTCGTCAAAAGCACCTGTATAATTTAAATCCTCGGGGATTGTGATTTTTAATATTCTGTCCTGCTCAAGTCTTTTGTCTGCACCGATATTTACTTTATTGAGGATAAACATTGCAATTCCTAAAATTAATGAGAACAGCACTGCGTATCCGAGATAACCCATTCCGCAAATCAAACCTGCACCCATTGCAAGGAAGATTGTGCCGATTTCTTTAGCGGTGCCGGGCACGGAACGAAATCTTACAAGGCTGAAAGCACCTGCCACAGCAACGCCTGCACCGACATTACCGTTTACCATCATAATTACCACACAAACTACGGCAGGTAAAAGTGCAAGAGTAACAACAAAGCTCTTTGTGTATTTGGTTTTGTATGAATAGACCGCCGCAAGAAAAATGCCGATTACAAGAGCAACTGCTATGCCAAGCAGAAATTGCGGCACTGCGATTGTTTGGGTTGTTGAACTGAAAATTCCTGAAAATAATGTATTAAGCATATTTTTTACCTCCGTTTGCTCTTTCGCTCACAATTGCAACATAAGCATTGCCGTATTTTGAAAAAGATGTTTTATAAATTTTGTTTTCGCTTAAAATGTTTGTCATCCACAGCGGAATTGCCGTACCCGTCTTTATTTCCATAAGAGAATAATCATTTCTTAATATCGGTGTTCCGTAAATACCCTTACAAAGTGATAAATCATAGTTACGCCAAAGAATATTATCATCAAAGGTTACTCTGAAATCATAATCATTTTTTGAATAAAAGGCCTCTCGGTTGTATGAAATTACAACCTGCGGTGCAATGCCTTTGTAATGTTCAAGAAAATAATTGACTTCTCTTAAAATCTGACTGTCGGCAATATGTTCACCGTTGCAAAGATAACGCATACTCTCGTTCTCACTCATTTCGGTTCTGCGTTTATAGACAACACGCTTATATTTCTTTTTGATTTCTATAAAAGTTGTGCTGTCGTGTTTTGCAACTCCGTAACTTCTCAATCTTAACTTTTCCTTATAAACGGGATGTTCAAGCGAGCGTCTTATCAGTAAAAAATCAGGTGTGTCAAAATATATGTTGCAAATTGTGCTTTTGCCGTATTTGTCGGCATACATATATTTTTGCATTTCCCGCATAATCATTTTCTTTTGTTCGTCAGTCACAAGGTACTTTATTTCATAGCGTTTAAATACGCTTTGGTAACTCATATTAACTCCCCTTTTGTTTTTATGAGTATATTGTACCGTTGTAACTTTAAATGAAATTTAAATTTTACTTAAAATTTACCTAAAATTTAAAAAATAAATAAAAAAGAGAGGAATAGTTAGGACGGACTAACTATTCCTCTTTAAATCAGCGAACACCAAGTGCCGTTAGTGTTCGCTAACTTATCTAATATTATATCAATAAATACATTATTTGTCAATTAAAACATAAATAAAATTTTATTTAACATCAAAACCCACTTCTGTTTGAATATAATTAAAATAACTTACATCATCATCGGTATAAGAAGTTCTGTTGTTAAAACCTTTTTTTATATTAATATTTCTGTCAATAAAAATTTTTCTGCACCACATACATGCCCATGAATACGGCAATAAAATCGGCATTTTCTCCACAAACGGATATTTATTTGCCATATATGATTTATTGGGAAAAAGCGATGAAATGAAATTAGCAAATCTTGATTTTTTTCTGCCTGTTTTAGTATTAACTCTTTGTCTTTCCATTTCGGACATAACCGCAACATCTACTCTGCCGAGAGTCATACTTAATAAAATATATTCTTCAACATCGTCAAAATCTTTAACTTCACTGCCTTTTGAAAACCATTTCAGTGAAATATCACGCAGTTTTTTCTCAAACAAGGTTATTCCTAATTTTTCAAACTGTTCACTCAAATATTTTTGATTAAGTTGATCCGAATATTTTTTATAAAATACATATTCGTCGGCAATCATTCTTATGCCGATTCCGCCTTGGGAAAAATGTTTTGCACTGTGAAGCAACATATAAATATAATAATCCTCAGGCGTCATTTCTTTTGAATAAGAATACCCGTCACGCACCTTAGCTTTTTCAAGTTGATTTTCCAATAAAGAATAATTTTTATTATTCTTTTTTAAAAGCGAACGGTGCATTTCAATATACATAAACGGCGCTTTTACAAAATGATATTGTTGATCGTCATTTTGTAAAAATTTGTACCCGTTTTGTTTAAATATATTTTTTATTCTTTCAATATCGTTTATATCAAACAAAATATCATAATCTGAAATTGAGCGTTCAAATGAGTTGGGATAGTCTTCCTTAAGAAAATAGCCTTTCATAGGGAGATTATATATTTTCCCTTCATCAAAACATTTAAGCAAACTTTCAATTTCATATTTCATCATCGTATCAATATAAATCCAATGATTAAGATTATTTTTTACATAAGATAACAATTCATCTGAAACCGAATATTTTTTTGACAGCATTAAAACAGCCTCATCAAAAATTGCGTCCATTCGTGTATCATTAGAAATCTGCCGTATGTGGTCAAGATTACAATTTTCATACGGCAGCTGCGGTTCTGTTCCATTTAAAACACTTGATACAAGCGTCAAATAATATGCATATTCTTTTTTTTGAGCGTCATTAAGATGTTTTTTCATTATACAAAAACTACCTTTTCTTTTTTATATTTATCGACTTATTCATTCTGTGCGCTGAATAAAGCATACGCATTGGCGCTTTGATATACTCCCACGCTGACTTATAAAATCTGTATGAAAGCGAATTATCGGTATAGTGTTTTCCTTTTCGATAAAATGCGGTAACCACACCTATAATATTTTCGTCAGTAATTCCCCGTTCTTTATAAAACTGATTATCACCGCAAAAAACATATTTGCCGTCCTTATCAAAACCGATAACTCTGTGCAGAACAAAATCGCCGTTACTTCTTCGATATAAAGCAACATCAAGATATTTTAGCCTGCCCTCCGGCTTTTTCAGGACAACCACATCTTCGCCGTTTCTTAGCATAGGATACATACTTGTTCCGTGCGGAGTAAATGTAACCGTGCCTCCGCTGTTAAGTTTTTCTTTAATAATTTGTATTACATCTTCAAGCTGAATTTCTTTATTATTCAAAGACATTTACATCCTTTAACTTATTAATAAATATATCTATATCCGCACTTGCTTTTTCTTTTGTTACATCATACTCACTAATCATTTTAGCAATAAGTTCGTCTTTCTCAATTCCTTTTTGCAACTGTTCAAATAAGAAAGCACCCGTTTCATTAAGATTAATAACACCGTTAAAATCAAGTGTAAGACTGTTTACCGGTACCACTACATATGAATCGGCTACTTTTCTTAAAACAAAATCATCTTTAATTTTCATACTCATTTCTCCTCATATATGAATATAATATTTTTTAATTGTTTTGATAATAATATTGTAATACATAAAGCATAAAAAAGCAAGTAATGAGGGAGTTTTGAGCATACAAAAAGCTCCTCAGAAAACTCTGCGGAGCTAAGTGATTAAGTATTAATTATCTGTTAAGATAAATTAGTTCTCTCTTCTTCTAACGAGGAAGAATACACCTGCAGCTGCAACCATTACGCCGGCAAATACGAAGAAGATTGTTGTCTCCTGACCTGACTGTACTGAGTTAGAGCCTGATGATGAACCATTTGATGAACCATTAGATGAAGAGCCGTTTGATGAACCGCTTGTATCAGCAGCATCATTCTTAGCCTCTGCATTCTTAATCTCATCTTTGTTAACTTTTTCGCCACCCTTTGTTGGGTCTGTGCAGTTACCAAGGATACCCTCAATTGTTGCCTTCTTCTTGTTAGCAACATCCTGAGTCATTGTTTCTTCCTTAACAAAACCCTCAAGTTTGAAATTTACATTAGACATTACAGCGAGTGGGCTGATCTTGAGTTGGTTGATAAGATCCTGTGTCTTATCTGTCTTACTTGTATCAGCAGTACCGTCGTCAGAAACATAATCGAGAAGGTAGTCAGCTAAAAGTGTTACATCTGTTGTACCGTCTGCAAGAGCTGTACCAACTACTTTTGATGTTGAAGTAATAACCTTCTGCGGACCACATTCCGGATGGTTCTTCCATGCAGCCTCAGTATCTGTCTTTTGGCTGTCCTTAGGGTTCTCGATCTTGTTACCTGTTACATACAAAGTATCGCCAATGCAGTTACCGTTCATGATTGTGTTGTAAATCTGAGCACCTGTATCAGCACTGAAGATTACGCAATATAAGTTCTTGCTGCCGGCATTCTGAATTTCTTCAGCGTTGCCTGTCTTTGTTATATCATAAGAATAAAGATCGTCGCTTTCCTTTTTGCACACTTCTTTCTTTGTCTGCCAGCTTGGCCATTTACCTGTACCGTCAGCTCTCCAAACGTGGCAATAGATCTTGCTAAAGTTTTTCCAACCTGCACTCTTTACATCAAAGTAAATCTTTGTGCCGGCACCTACCTGTGACTCGTCACCTGCTGCTACTGCTGAAGAATCATCAGCTGCTACTGCAGACTCGTCATTTGCTGCTACTGCGTCCTCTGCTTCAGCTGCACTTGCTGCAAATGCGCCTGCTGAAAGTACTAATGTTGAAGCAAGAGCAAGACTCATTACTTTTTTGAACATTTTAAATCTCCTCCATTGTTCATTAACTTTTAGGAATACACTATTCCATTGGAATTATTATACATCAAACATTACAAAACTTCAATACTTTAATTTCTTTTTATCGTTGTTTTAATATACAATCTTGCTAGACTGTTTTTAGTAGTTCTAAACAATAATAGCAATAAATTGCAAACTTTTAGACAACAAAAATCAAATTATGTGGATTTCGCAACATTTATGCCTTAATCATACCATATACAGTTTCTTTAACGATAGCAAGTGCTTCATCAATCTTTTCAGGATTTTTTGCACCTGCCATAGCCATATCCGGCTTACCGCCGCCGTTGCCGCCCGCTGCCTGAGCAACAGCCTTAACGAGTTTGCCTGCATTTACGCCGAGTGCCTTAGCCTCTTTACCGCAAGATGCGGCAAATGTAACCTTGCCGTCATTTTCGCAAGCAAGTACAACGATTGAGAGAGGAGCAACATCTTTTGTTCTCTCGCACATTGCACGAAGTGCGTCAGCGTTTGCATTGTCAATTTTTTTAGCAATAATTCTTACGCCGTTTTCAATTTCAGAATTAATAAAGAGGTTGTCAACCTGCATAGCAGCAAGCTTTGTGTTAAGCTCTGCAATTTCTTTCTGCTGATCATGAAGTAAGGTTGCAATCTTCTGTGCGCCCTCTGTGAGTGCTTTTGTATTTGAAATCTTAAGTGTTTCGCAAACGTTGAGTACAGTTTCACGGACATCGTTCATATACTTAAGAACTCCGATACCTGTAATAGCCTCAATTCTTCTTACACCTGATGCAACAGAACCCTCCTGACGGATTCTGAACAAGCCGAGGCTTGATGTATTTGTAGCATGTGTACCGCCGCAGAACTCAACTGAGAACTTACCGATGCTTACAACTCGTACAACATCGCCGTACTTCTCACCAAACAATGCCATAGCGCCGAGTTTCTTTGCCTCTTCGATTGGCATTTCCTTTGTAACAACAGGGATAGATGCAAGAATCTTCTTGTTTACAAGATCTTCGACTTTCTTAAGTTCTTCATCTGTTAGAGCCTCAAAATGTGTAAAGTCAAAACGAACCGAATGGTCTGTTACAAGCTGACCTGCCTGATGAACATGATTGCCGAGAACTTCACGAAGTGCGGCCTGTAAAAGGTGAGCCGCTGTGTGGTTACGCATAATATTTGCTCTTCTGTCAAAGTCAACGATTGCACGAAGTTCTGTGCCGACCTCAAGTGTACCGCTCTTAACGGTACATGAATGGAGATAAACACCCGAAGCATCCTTAGTTGTATCGTCAACATCAACCTCAAGAGTACCCGATTCCATTACACCTGTGTCGCCTACCTGTCCGCCACTCTCTGCATAGAACGGAGTTTTGTCGAGAACAACAAGAGCTGTTTCGTTTTCGCCGACGCTGTCAACTCTGATACCGTCTTTAATGATGGCAAGAACCTTGCTACCTGTATTAAGGTCAGTATAACCGCAAAATTCTGTTTTAGCAATATCAGAAAGGTCTGTTGAATCCGAAATCCAAGCGTCTGTGTCTTCTTTCTTTCTTGCATCTCTTGAACGCTGTTTCTGCTCTTTCAAAAGCTCGTGGAAACGGTCAACATCAACATCAATACCCTGCTCGGATAGAATTTCTCTTGTAAGGTCGATTGGGAAACCGTAAGTATCGTTTAGCTTAAAAGCGTCTTCACCGCTGAGAACCTTAATATCCTGGTCGTCAACAATACCCTGCAAGAGTTTAAAGCCCTGGTCGATTGTCTTTTGGAAGCTTTCTTCCTCGACTCTGATAATCTTTGTAATAAAGTCCTGCTTTTCTCTTAATTCAGGATATGCCGATTCATTTTCTTTTATTACAGTTTCGCATACCTTATACAAGAATGCGTCTTTGTATCCTAAAAGTCTGCCGTGACGGGCTGCTCTTCTGAGCAAACGGCGGAGAACATAACCCTTACCCTCATTTGACGGAAGAACACCGTCGCCAATCATAAATGTTGTGCTGCGGATATGGTCGGTGATAACTCGGAGTGAAATATCCTTTTTATCGTCTTCACCGTAGTTTACACCTGTAATTTCAGAAATCTTCTTCATAATATTCTGAACAGTATCAACCAAGAAAAGGTTATCAACACCCTGCATTACGCAAGCAAGTCTTTCAAGACCCATACCTGTATCAATGTTAGGATGAGCAAGCGGAGTGTAGTTGCCGTTGCCGTCGTTTTCAAACTGTGAGAATACAATGTTCCATACCTCAACGAAACGGTCACATTCACAACCGACATGACAGTCAGGTTTGCCACAGCCCTTTTCGTCGCCGCGGTCAAAGTAAATCTCCGAACAAGGACCGCAAGGACCTGAACCGTGCTCCCAGAAGTTGTCTTCTTTGCCGAGTCTTACCATATGAGATGGCTCAACACCGATTTCTTCGGTCCAAATCTTGTAAGCCTCGTCATCGTTTTCATAAATAGATACATAGAGCTTATCAACAGGCATTTCGAGAACTTTAGTAAAGAACTCCCATGCCCAAGCTGTAGCCTCGTGCTTGAAATAGTCACCGAAAGAGAAGTTACCGAGCATTTCAAAGTATGTGCCGTGACGGGCAGTAATGCCTACCCTCTCAATATCTGGAGTACGGATACACTTCTGACAGGTTGTTACACGCTTTCTCGGCGGTGTAACCTCACCTGTAAAATACTTTTTCATAGGAGCCATACCGCTGTTGATAAGCAGAAGGCTGTTGTCGTCCTTCGGAACAAGTGAAAAGCTCGGAAGTCTTAAATGACCCTTACTCTCAAAAAATGAAAGAAACTTTTCACGAAGTTCGTTAAGTCCTGTCCATTCCATTAAAAATCTCTCCTTAAAAAATTTGCAAAATAAAATCCTGCCCCATAAAAATGGGACAGGAGAATAATTCCTGCGGTACCACCCAAATTGGTGCTTAAACACCCTCTTTGAGTAATCTTACGATTACAATCCTTAACGCAGATATACGCTGTGCTTAGTCACACAGAGCTCAGGGGCAGCGTGCTGTAAACATTCATAAAGTCTTGCACCGACCGACTTCTCTCTGAAAGAACGAGATACAGCTAATCCCGTCAACGCCAATTACATATACTTTTTATTCAGTAGCATTATAAAACTAATTATTCACAATGTCAAGTGAATATCGGAAATTTTCTGATATTTTTCTTTTTTCGTACCGCAACAATCGCATTAATTTTGTTGCATATTGCGACACAAAATGATATAATACATTTATATATGTTTTTATATCACTTTGGAGGAGATTATTTTGAGTGCAAAAGTCACTTTACTTACTTATACGCCAAATCCCGAAATGACGGTTGCAATGGCAGCAAAACTCTGCTACTCACCGTCCGAAATATCAAATATAAGAGATGGTCTTACTGAGGAAAAGACCGCTGATTTTATAGATATGCTTGCAAACATCGGGCACGGCAGTCCGTTTGAACACGCTTCTTTTACCTTTGGCATTGAGGGCATTTCAAGAGCCTGCTCACATCAGCTTGTAAGACACAGAATCGCATCTTACAGTCAGCAGTCGCAGCGTTATGTTGACGGCACAAAGTTTGATTTTGTAACACCGCCTGAAATTGCAAAAAACGAAAAGGCGCTTGCCGCTTATAACAAAGTAATAGAAATGCAGTCAAAGGCTTACAGCGAAGTTCGTGACGCACTTGTTGCAGGATATATCAGAGAGGCAACAGGAAACTGCGACGATACCGATGAAGAAGTCATAGAAAACTACAGAAACGAAAACAAAGCAAAATTCAATGCTTTTGTAAAAAAAGCAAATGAAGACGCAAGATTTATTCTTCCTAACGCATCAACCACAAAAATTGTCTGCACTTTTAATGCAAGAAGTCTTGAGAATTTTTTTGCACACCGTTGCTGTAACCGTGCACAGTGGGAAATCAGAGATGTTGCCGAGCAAATGCTTAAACAATGTCTTGAAGTTGCTCCGCATTTATTCAAAAACTGCGGCCCTGCGTGTTTGTTTGGCGCTTGCCCCGAGGGTAAAATGAGCTGCGGCAAAATGAAAGAAGTACGCAAAAAATACGGCAGAGAGTAATATTTTAATTATATTTTAGAATAATAGAAATGGATAGGAACAAAAATGAGTGCAAAATTCATTGTAATAGAGGGTCTTGACGGAAGCGGAAAGGCTACCCAAACAAAAATCCTCTTTGATAAAATTTCAGCAATGGGAAAAAACATTAAAAGACTTGAATTTCCCGATTACGCAAACGAAAGCTCGGCACTTGTAAAAATGTATCTCGGCGGAGAATTCGGCAGTAATCCGAATGATGTAAACGCTTATGCCGCTTCGTCCTTTTATGCGGTAGACAGAGTGGCAAGTTTTCTTAAATTTTGGAAAAAAGATTACGATAACAGTGATGTGATTTTAAGCGACAGATACGCTACATCCAATATAATTTATCAGATGTCTAAACTTGACAAATCGGAGTGGGACAACTTTATTGAATGGCAGGAGGATTTTGAATACAATAAACTTTCTGTTCCTAAGCCCGATAAAGTTATTTATCTTGATGTTAAACCCGAAGTATCGCAAAAACTCATGAGCAAGCGTTACGAGGGTGACGAAGGCAAAAAAGATTTACACGAAAAGAATTTCGCGTTTTTGCTTGAATGCAGAAAATCTGCTTTATATGCCGCTGAAAAATGCGGTTGGACAATTATTGACTGTTGTGAAAACGGTGAAATCAAGCCGATAGAATCAATAGCAGAGGAAATAGAAAAGGCGGCTGAAATTAATAATTTATGTTAAACTTTAGGCTGATAGAAAAATCCGATATAAATAAATTTCAGAAATACTATGATAATCCGGAGGGAATATCGCTTACCACAAATATTTTAAGCGCATACCTCTGGAGAAATGAATATAATATAAAATTTGCTTTGTACAACAACTGTTTAATAAAAGCATATTTTAATAACGATGACAGCGTGTGGGGATATTGCCTGCCGCACGGCGAAGATATAAAACCCGCTGTCGAAGAAATCATAAAGGACGCTCACGAGCGTGGGCAAAAACCTTTTATCGTAATGCTGACAGACGCACAGAGAGTTAAACTCGAAACCCTTTTCCCGTCAGAATTTAACTATGAATTTTCACCCGAAAATCAGGAATATGTCTATTTGTCAGAAGATTTAATAAATCTTTCGGGCAGAAAATTTCACGCAAAGCGCAACCATATTTCAAAGTTTAAGAACTGTTATCCCGATTACAGATTTGAAGAAATAACAAATTCAAATAAAGAGGACGCTTATAAAGTAATGCTTGATTGGTGTGCCGAAAATGAAATTGATATTGAGCACTACGAAGAAAAAAATGCAATCAGAGAGGCTCTTGACAATATAGAAGAATTTAAAATGCATGGCGGAATTGTTTATGTAAAAGACAAAGCTGTTGCCATGACTCTCGGATGCGAAATCTCACCCATTGCATTTGATATATGTTTTGAAAAAGCTTTGCGTGAATACGACGGCATTTATGCAGTAATTAACAATGAATTTGCCAAAACGCTGTCTTCTTATAAATATATAAACCGTGAAGAAGATATGGGGATAGAGGGACTTAAAAAGTCCAAACTCTCATATAATCCCGTAATCCTGCTTGCAAGATATAACGCAACATTAAAAAATGATGGAAATTAATTTTTGTAAACCCGACAGTTCCGATATTAAATCACTTAAAAAGCTTTGGCTTTCATCTTTTGATGAAGAACCGAAAGCTGTTGATTTATTTTTTGACAAATGTTTTAACGCAAAACAAACTTATATTGCAAAGTACGGCGAAAAAATCATTTCCGCACTTTATCTTATAAGTGCAAGTTTTAACGGTCAAAAAGCTCATTATCTTTGCGGTGCGTCAACCCATAAAGATTTTCGCAAGCAAGGCATTATGAGCAAATTAATTAAATATGCTCTTGAAGATTCGGCAAAAAGCGGAGATAAGTATTCCTTTCTTTTCCCTGCAAACGATAATCTTTATAACTATTATCAAAATTTCGGTTATCGTGAAAACTGCATTGCTTATATTTCCGATTTTTCAAGAAATGATTTACTTTCTTTGCAGGAATTAAATTTCAGCGAAAATAATATTCTCAAGCAGGGTAATGACTTTAAGAATTTTGCTGTCGAATATTATTCAACATATAATATAAAAAATGTTAAAAGCAAAAATTATTTTGCATTGTTTGAAGAAAATGAAAATAC
>OGLR01000756.1_pt1 | contig 12970 bp, 7 predicted proteins | sample 1572931 | NCBI WGS metagenome assembly OGLR01 (sample SAMEA2581997, study PRJEB24529) | metagenome | biome: Human gut stool | place: China | collected 2011 | reverse complement strand
TGCAAATGAACCGATCCTGAAACTGATGAATTATTCCGATCAGATCATGCCGGATGTAAAGGCGTATATGGGAATTATCTATGCAGGTCTGATCATAACAGCCGCATATAACTCACTTGCTGCGTTTCTGCGTGCGTTGGGTGACTCAAAGTCACCGTTGTATTTTCTGATTACGAGCTTCAGCATCGGGCTGTAGAGGGCAGGCCATGATGTGTTGTCAGCCAGCTTGCTCTTTATGTCCACACCTTCCATGTGGCGGTAGCTGTATCTTACGAGGTCGTACCAGCGCTTGCCCTCGAAGCATAGCTCACGTGAGCGCTCGGCGAGCACGAGCTTCTCCAAGTCGTCTACAGTTGTGAAGTCTGTGATCTTGAGAGTGTCTGTGGCTGTGATTGTCAGAGAGCGCTTGTTGACAGTCTGTACGAGGTTGAAAGCCTTTGTGAAGTTCTCGTCGGTGTTGTCGGCGCAGAGCTGTGCCAGTGCCTCTGCCTTCATCAGCATAATGTCGGTAAGGCGGTAGACGATCCAGTTCTGGCGGAAATCGTTGTTACCTCGCCCGACGGCATCAATGGTAATACCCGGTTCTACGTACATTGAAGAGCCAATCATTTTATATATATTCAAGGCTGTAGCCTCTTCGCTGTTTACCCCGCAGCAGTTGTTCCAGAAACGGTAGTCGTTCTTTGTCTGGTAAACCTTTAAGCCGTTGTCGTTGTTGGCGTTGGCATCTACGGTGTTGAATATAGAAGAGGCCTGTATCTCACTGTGTGACTTCCAGTCGTCTTTTTTGCCTGCGTGGTAATAGAGGTTCTCTACACCCCAGTTCCAGTTGGAGACACCGTCGTACTGCCATTCGAGAATGCTCTCGCGTGAGTTGCCGTTTGTATGGCCGAAAATTTCTGACTGTGCAATGGGCCACGAATAGAGGTGGTAGATGTCTGTTCTGTCGCCGCTGGCACCCATGTTGTTGTGCTGTCTGTAGTAATCATCCTTTGCTTTGATGATATTGTCGCAGTACTCAACACACTTCTCATAGTCGGCAGCGTTCTTTGTCATAGATGCTCTCCATAGGTAGATATCAGCCAACAGCGCGTGTACGGCATCACGTGTGAAATAGCCCACGTTTTTCCAGTTGCCGTGACCGTATGCGCCGGTTTTGAGCACATACTTCCCGGCCTCCTCAAGGTCATTGATGCAGCACTGCAGAACGCTGTCGGGGCTGGACTGTGCTATAGCCTCGATATCGTCGTCGCTCTCGTATGACTTTGTTGTGTATGGCACGTCACGGAATGACCTTACCAGGTAGAAATAGCAGAGAGAGCGCAGTGCGAGCATCTGGCCGCGTGCGGTGTTGTAGTCGCCCAAGGTAAACTCCGGGTCTTCATTCATTACATCCTCAGCATGGTTGAGCACGATGTTGCAGCGGTTGATAACACTGTAGAATGCTCCCCAAGAGTTGTAGCCGTTGGTTGGCAACAGGTTTACAGCCGAGATGTTGTCGAGGTCGGTATTGTCGAAGACGGAGTTCTTTACAAGCTCGTCAGAACGGTAGGCGCCCCAGATGATGGCACGGCGCTGTATGTCGCTTGCTAACATGCTGGAGTATGCGCCTGTGACCATTCTGTCGACATCGTCCTTAGTCTTCCAGAAATCCTCACCGATAGTCTTGTCGGTAGGGTATATGGTCAGGAAATCGTTGCAGCTCGACAGGCCCATGGCAGCCACTGCCGCAACAACCATTGTTTTCATTATATTGTTGACTTTCATAAAATGTCTGTTTTTTAGAATCCTACATTAATGTTCAGCGTTACAGACTTGCTTCGCGGAGTCTGGGAATTGTCGGTTGCAATACCCCATGAGCCTGCTGAGTGCTCAGGATCGCTTCCGCTGTACTTGGAGAATACGAGAAGGTTCTGTCCTGAGAGGCTGAGCTGGAGTCTGCGTAGTCCGATAGCCTTGAGAAGCTTCTTGTCGAAGTTGTAAACGAGCTGTACGTAGCTCATGCGGATGAATGAGGCATCCTCGACATAACGGTCGGATCCGAGGAAGTTGTAACCGGAGTTGAACATGGCGCGCGGAATGTCCGTAACGTCGCCGTTCTTGCGCCAGCGCCAGTTAACGGCAGAGCTTTGGTTGTAGGCGTTGAACATTTGCTCAAGCCCCATCTTGGCCTTGTTTACAACCTTGATGCCGGAACGGTAGCTGAAGGATGTCTTGAGCGACCAGTTGCTTCCCCAGAAGAAGTTGAAGCCGAAACCGCCGTTGACCTTCGGGTTAGAGTTGCCGAGGTAAACAATGTCGAGAGCGTTGATCTGTCCGTCGTGGTTGATATCCTCATAGATGGCGTCACCACCCTGGAACTTGTATGTTGAGCTGCCGTCCTTGAAGTTGTAGACCTGACGTACAGGCTCACCGTTAGAACTCATGAGCACCTTGCCCTCGTTGTCGATGGCGATAGGCGCGGTTTTGCCGCTTGCCAGGAACTCGTTGTTGATATAGTTGCGCAGATCCTCGCCACTCCAGTTGTTACGCTCCTTCATGTTGATGAGGTATTCGTAGGTGTACTGGTAAACGCCCTTAAAGCGCAAACCGTAGATAGAGCCGAGAGGATTGCCGATCTGCAGGCGGTTGAGATATTCACCGCGCTTGCCTGAATCCCACTCAGAGTTGATTGGCTCGAGCACGCTCTCGTCCATGGCGGTAATCTTGTTGAAGTTCTGCGAGATGTTGAAGTTTGCGCTCATCGAGAACTTACCGATCTTGAGGAACTTGTTAGCCTCGAGGTTAAGCTCCCAACCCTTATTCTCCATATCGCCTACGTTGCTCCATGCGAGACTTCCGAAACCGTTGGTAGAAGGAATGCGGACATTGCTCATGAGCAGGTCTTTGGTCTTTTTGTAGTAGTAGTTGAAGTCGCCTCGGATAAGGTCGTTGAAGAACGAGAAGTCACCACCAAGGTTAGTCTGGGTTGTCTTCTCCCAACGGAGATTGTTGAGCTGGAGAGCCTCAAGGTACTGAGAGGCGTCACCGCTGCCGGTAGGACCGTAAACACCACCTGTGGCATAGCGCGCATACTGAAGATATTCGCTGCCAGGCTGGTGGCCTACGATACCCCATGACGGACGGAACGAGAGCATAGAGAGCCATTTGTTGGACCAGTCCATGAATTTCTCGTCGCTGATGTTCCAGCGTGCGGAGATACCAGGGAAGTAACCCCATTTCTTAGAGTCACCGAACTTTGTGGTACCGTCGGCACGTACAGATACACCGAGAGAGTAGCGGCCCTTGTAAGAGAAGTGGCCGTTGAACAGCGCCGACATAGAGCGCCACTCACCGTTGCCTGTACCGAGGTCGTCGATCTTGCCGCCCTGCACGTCGGTTGTCTCAATACCGTTAGGAACATTGTATACAACCTGCTTTTGGCTGTTGTTGTTGCCTACGGTCATTTCCCAGCGTCCGAACATTGTGGCATAGAAATCTTTGTTCTTGAATGCTGGTGTATAGGTCAGGGTGTGACGTGTGGTGAAGCCGAGAGAGTTGTACTCGTTGGTCTCGTTGCGGTTGTAGTTGCCGTCTTTCCAGCCTTTTGTAGAGAGGGAGGCTGGCCAGTACTTTGGAGTACTTGACGCATAGATGTCCATATATACAAGTCCGGAGTAGTTGAGCATTGACTTGCTGTCGTCGGTTCCGAGAAGCTTGTACTCGAGCTTGAACTCTGGAGAGATACGGTAGGTCTTCTCCTTACGCCAAGCCTGGTTTGCGATGGCTACAGGGTTGCCCTGGTTGCGGATATCCTCAAGCTCGCTTGACGATGTGTTTGTGGCGGTAGAGCCTGCGCCCTTTGCGCCTGTGGGAAGCATCACGTAGTATTCGTTGGTGTCGCTGCCGTCGGCATTCTGGCGGAAGATACTCATGTTAGGCGACATTTTCTGGGCACGGCCGAGAATGTTGTCGTCGTAGTTTCGGTTGTTGCTCGTATATGTGAGTGGGAATGTTACACGGAATGTGATACGGTCGCTCACGAAGTAGTCAAGAGACAGTTTTGTAGAGAAACGGTCGAGAGTCTGCTTGATGATGGTACCGTTCTGATGGTCGTAACCGGCAGAGATACGGAAGTTGGCCTTCTCGCCACCACCTGTGATTGTGAGATAGTGATACTGGCTCCAACCGGTCTGCGATACAGCCTTTACCCAGTCGGTGTTGTTGTTCCAGTTCTCAAACTCAGCCCAGCTCTTGTTGTAGTTGATCTCGTTGATGTTTGTCGTTGAGCTTGCGCTCTGTGACGGGTTGTAGTACATTTCCTTGAGCATCATGGTGTAGTCGTCACCATTCAGCAGGTTGTAGCCTGTAGGCTGCCAGCTTGTCTGCACACGGAGAGAGTAGTCAACCTTTGTCTTGCCACGCGCGCCGCGCTTTGTGCGGATCTGGATAACACCGTTTGCGCCACGTGAGCCCCAGATGGCAGTGGCGGCGGCATCCTTAAGAACCTGGATGTCGGCGATATCCTGCGGGTTTACAGAGAGCAGAGAGGCGTAAGTCTCCTCGTTGGCGTTCTGGAAGTCGAAGGTTGCGTCAGGGTTGTCGAAGATGTTGTCGTCGACAACGATAAGAGGCTCTGCGCTGCCGTTGATTGATGTGACACCACGGAGACGCATAGAGGTGCCGGCACCAAGGTTACCGGAGTTGGCAACGATGTCGAGACCTGCAATCTGTCCCTGAAGAGCTTCGTCGGCCGATGTGAAGGCAAGGCCCTCAACATTGCTCATGTCGAAAGTCTGCGAAGCCACAGACACCTCGTTGGCAGGAATGGCAAGACCGCCGTGGTTGAAACGCTTCTTTGCCACAACGACAACCTCCTTAAGAGTCTGTTGGTCCTCAAGCTCAATCTCGAACTCGGTCTTGTCGCCGATAGGCACATTCTTGGTCTTGTAGCCGATGTAGGAAATCTGGAGCTTGTTGGCGGTGTTCTTGATTTCCATAGAGAAGTTACCGTTGATGTCGGTCTGGGAAGCCGACACGATACGGTTGTTGGCATCACGCTCGGTGACGTTACACATCATCACCGGTCCATCAGGAGCCATAACGGTACCTGAGATACGTACTCCTTGTGCAGAGGCAATGGCAGAGACCATTGCGAAGGCTGCGAGTATCAGGTATTTTATCTTTTTTGTTTTCATAGTCGTGGATTCTTTTATTTCCTATACATATCCTTCTGCCTTTTCAGGAAGAACTTTCTGTGTGCCACGAGTCCCTGCTTGGCTTTTGCTGTAGCCCACATGCCGTCGTAGCGGCCGTTGGTGTATGGACACAATGGTTGGTTGATTTCGTGTACAACAGCGAAAGATGATGTCGATATGCTGTTCGTAAGGAGGTTTCGGGCATCCTTGGGATCCCGTGTGAACACATAGTCGCGTGTCATCTTGTTGTACATCTTGTTTCTGTCCTGGTTGATGGTAATAGTCTGGTTTGCGGCGTCGGTTACAGAGAACTGGTTGCTGCCCCCGTTTACATTCACCTTGTATGCGATACCCAGAGTGTCAGAGCATGCCGTTCCGAACTCTCCGCCCTCAACGGTGTTGTCGACATAAATCGAGTTGTTCTGGAAGTGGTAGCGTATGAAGTCGTTGATGGCCTCTACCTTTGCAAGGATTTCAGCCTTTGCCTGAAGCTTTACGGGATCCTCGTCTTCAAGGTCTACAGTGCTTTCATAGATGGCGTTCAGCTCGTCCCATGTAGGCAGGCCCAAGGTGCGTGCCTTTGACATAGCCTCGTTGTCCGGGGCATATACTGTGTAGTTGTAAGAGCTGAAGTAGTTGACGTTTTGGTCAAGGCCGTAGTAGCCCCTGCCTGTACGGAATGTCTGGAAGCGGGTCATTGGCGAAATGGTAGAGCCTTCGATAACTTTTGTTGAGATACCTGCAAACTCACGGATGAGATCGCCACGCTCATCGAAGCAGAGGCTGAGGAAGTCTGCAAAGTTGTTGTCGCTGTTCAGAACTTTGTAGACAGAGTTCTGCGGCATCTGTATAACATGGTCGATGGCGAAAGTCTTACCGTTCTTCTGGTTGTAGGTTTTGATGAACTTGGAAGCAGGACGTCCGTTGTCAATCTGTGAGCCGCTCTGTGCTTGCTGATTGGCCTCGTCGAAATAGATGGTTCCGCCATTCTTTGTCTTGTAGTAATGTTTGGCGCCTATTACCTCACCCTCGTTGAGCACGATAGTGTGTGTGTTCAGAATATCGACAAACTGTGATATTGGGAACGATGTTCCAGTCAAAATAGTACTGTCGGCACTTACCTCGCCTGTCGCGGGGTCGTAGTTGCGGGCAGAGCAGAAGATGTAGGGTGATGTCTTAGAGTTGTAGTAGTAGTGGAGCACACGTGGAGTTACTGCCAGTGACTGCGGGTCTACATAGTAGTTGTCGAATGCGCCGTCGGTAGGAATGAACAAAGCATAGTTTGCATCCATGGCGAGCAGGTAGGCATAGAAATTAAGTCCCAAGCCATAGCCGCCTGTTGTCTTCTGCTGGTCGTTCTGGATACCCCAGTTCATTACCCTCATGTCGTTGGCGAGAAGGGCGGGTGCGGAAACTGCAATATACTTGTTTGGCGCAAAAACCTTATTTAATATATAGGCGACACCGTTGTTGGCGATTTTCACGTTGTATTTGCCGTCGGCAGTGCGGTCAATGTCGGCAGTGGTAAGTCCCATAGGGTCGTTAGAGTCGTCAGGAACGTTGTCGAACTTACTTGGCACAGATGCGACGAACGATGACTTCATAAGCATCGACACGAAAGCCTGAACGATGTTCTTAGGAATAGAGTCGATGTTTGTCATGAGGTTCTCGGCTGTGTTCTCCTTTGTACCGAACTGCTCGATAAGGAAAGCACCGGCACCGCCTGGCAACAGATATTCTTCCATAGCCTTGTCTGAGGGAACAAACATTGCGGCAACGTCGCTAAGCGAGCTGTTGGTACCTTCTATGTAGTAGCCGTTCCATCCTGGATCATAAGGAAGCAGCTCTTCCTTACTAAGTGTAATGCCATTAGGGTCAATGGTTTGTGTGCGGGCGTTCATGTAAGACTTCTGGAAGATAGAGTCTTTCAGGGGCTGACCGTTTGCAATGGCCCAGTCGTTGTACTGGTTTGTTGTCGCTCCGGAATAGAAAGGAGCGCTGAAACGATCGAGCATGCGGCTGAAATATTTTGTCTCACCATTGGTGCGCAACATTTCTGCGAGGTTGCCCGGCGGTACGATAACATCTTCCATCTGATGAATGTAACCGTTTTTACAGGTGACATCCGGATTCAAGATGCGGTCACGGAAGATGTAGGCTGTCGACTTGGTGTCGTCGTACTCTGAGCCTGTGATGATGGCGAAGTCACTCTCAGGGCCATTAGTGGTAATGTCGTTTGACGTCATCTGCTCGGCTGTGAAGTGAACCATCATAGGACGTGTGGCGTCCATGACGAGGTCGATACCGTTGTTGTATTTCTCCCAGTAGCTGTTGTTCTGTGGGAGAGCGGCGCCATTGTAGAAATGAGTGATGGTGTCGATGACGTTGGCTCCGGTTTGGTGTTTCATGGCAATACCCGAAGCCACATTGGTATTGTCCTCAATAGAGATGTTTGAGAGCATCTCAACGAGAATGGCGTTGTCAAGCATTGAGTTGTAGAGCAGAAGCTTTTTCTGTGCCTCTGTCAGATCCTCGTACTTTGACACGCCCCATGTGTTGTTGGCAAAGAAGCGGGCGAATGCCTCGTCGTTGGCCGGGAAGATGGTCTTGGAACCAGTCTTGCCCAAAGTCTCGGCATAGCCCAGGTCTTCAATCAGCTTAACATAGTTGTTAAAAGTACCGGTCAGCGTTTGTGAGTTAGGATTCTTCAGCTCGTCGTAGATGCTGTTGCCAAGCCAGCTCGGGTAGTTGCCCGGGTCGTCAAGGTCGTAATCATCAGAACAAGCCGTAAATCCGCCACACAATGCTGCCACAAAAAAAGACATCATCGTCTTTTTTGTCAGTTTAAAATAGCGGTAGTTCATAAATAAACGGTTTAGTTGTTATATAACATTTTAAGTTTTCTAATTATATATACGAAGATACCAAAGGTATTCCGCAAAAGTTTTTAAAATAAATTAATTTTAAGGTTTTTGGTAGGTTTTTGCATGGTGCTACATTGGGCAGCCGGGGATGTCGTCAATCATGTATTCTGCCAATACCTGGCCCATGCGGTTGAGGGCCTCACGGAGGCGCTGGCGCGGGCATGCGAGGTTTATGCGTATATACCCCAGCCCGGCTTGCCGTCCGTACATTGTTCCGCTGTTTACCATCACGTTTGCCTTCTCCTCAAGCAGCCGGGTCAGCTCGTCGGCAGTCAGCTCTATGGCGTTTACGTCTACCCATGCGAGGTAGGTACCCTCAAGGCGCAGCACCTCAAACTTGGGAAGATACTCGTGGCAGAAGCTTTTCAGCTCAAGATAGTTGCCGTAGACGTATGCGCTCATCTGGTCGAGCCATTCTCCGCCGTTATTATATGCTGCCTGTAACGCCACCACGCCAAACGGGTTTACGTCGCAAACCTCGTTGATGTTTATGGCCCGGTCTATGCGGCGTCTCAACATGGGGTCGCAGCAGAATATGTTCGCAATCTGCAGGCCGGCGGTGTTGAAGCCTTTCGACGGTGAGCTGAGGGTGACGCTGTTGTTGAGGCATTTGCTGCTGACAGATGCGAAGGGCACATACTTATAGCCGGGCATCACAATCTCGCAGTGTATCTCATCGGCAATCACTTTTACGCCGTTTCTGAGGCAAATATCGTTAATTTTCGCCATTTCATCGGCTGTCCACACCCTTCCGGCGGGATTGTGCGGGTTGCAGAGTACGAACACCGTGACTTTTTCGTCTTTGCATTTTTTCTCGAATTCATCGAAATTTATGGCGTACGAGTCACCTTTTCTCTCCAGTCGGCTTTCCTCTACTAAACAGCCGCTGTTGATGATGCTTGAGAAGAAACAATTGTAGACGGGAGTCTGCACCAGCACTTTCTCGCCGGGCATAGTCATGGCCTTCAGGCAACAGCTAAGGGCTGGTACGACGGCAGTGGTGTACAAAATCCAGTCACGCTCGATGTGCCAGTCGTGTCTTCTGTCGAACCAGTTGATAACGGCATCGTAGTAAGAGCCGGGAACCTTCGTGTAGCCGAATATGCCATGTGCCACTCTCTCAGCCAAAGCCTCTTTGATGGCGGGAGCCACCTCGAAGTCCATGTCGGCAACCCACAGGGGTATCGCCTCGTCGTTCTTGGCGCTGTCCCATTTATAGCACGATGTGCCCCGGCGGTTGGTTAGCTTGTCGAAATCAAATTTCTCCATATTGTGTTATTTCCTTTCCGTTATTTTGCAGTTTGCGGGTTGTTTGATGTGCTCGTCTATGGTTACGCTTCCGATGAAATCGGCGGTAATCTGTCCTGATATAGGATTTTTGATGTTTGTGATGCTGCCCGTTATCTCTGCGTCGATATCGGCGGAGTCCTCGAAGGAACGGTCGCACTCTGCATCGAAGGTGCAGTCGCGGAGGGTTATTCCCCTCATGTAGCACAGTGGCTGCTCGCCGCTGATGTGGCATCTGACGAGAGTCACGTTTGTGCTGTGCCATGCCAGATACTCGCCGTTTAGCTCAGAGTCGTATACGGTGACGTTTTCGCATTCCCAAAACGAGTCCTTTGTTGTGATTTTGGCATTGTGAAGCTCGATGTTGCGGCAATACTGAAAAACATACTTGCTGTCTGAGACAAGTCCGTCGATATATATGTTGTTTGAGAACATGAAGGGGTATGTGCCGTCGTGCAGCTCAAGGTTTTTGCCTTTCAGCCCGTCGATTTTCCAGAAGGTCTCGTCAGCGTCGTTTATGACAACATCCTCTATGGTGAGATTTTTCATCTCACGGAAAAACTTCGGGTCGTCAATTCTGCAACGTCTCATAGCCATGTCGTCACTATACCAGATTGCCGAGCGTGAGCCATGCTCAAATTGGCAGTCCTCAATGGTACTGCGGTCAACGTGCCATAGCGGATATTTTCCGATGAAACGGGAGTTTTTGCAAACAATGTCGTGGCAACATTTGATGCCCGACTCGCCCTCGCCGATTACGATGTTGTCGAGTTCTGTGTCGTGTATGCCGAATAGCGGACGCTCGCCGCAAAACTGCTGATTGCTGATAACTTTCATAATTTTAGAATGACTTGTAATGAAAATGTCTGTTTTTTTAACTTAGCTCTTCTAATTTGCACCTCTATAATATGATGGCTAATGCAAAAGTAGCAAAATCTTTTTATATATCAAAAAAATATAAGTCCATTTTTTTATTGTGACAGTGTCGTTATGGTATCAAATGGAAATTTCAATGCGTATGCCCAACAGCAAGATTTTCTTTTCTGGATTAATACTAAAAACAGTTTCATATACAGCAAAAAAATGCAGCCGCTTGCGATGGCAGCCGCAACCGCTTGCATGTGCCATCGCAAGCGGTTGCGTTGCTATGTGCGAGCGGAAGCATTGAATGCGCTCAATCAAAATTGATTTAACTGGGAGGGCAGGTTTTCAACCTGCCACTTATGACGGAATTAATCCCGAAATAAATCACGGTGGCAGGCAGATTGAAAACCTGCCCTCCCAGTCAATCCCGAAACAATTTACAGTATTATTTTAGGCTCTTCCGATATTTGGAGTGATGCAAGCAACGAGCGGGCTGAAAGCCCAAAAAGCGCACAGCCCAGGGCAAACGCCCTGGGATTATAGTTTCATAATAGATTATGCGCCCTGAAAGGGCAAAGGCGTTGATTGACAAGTGGTTATTTATGTTGATTTTACGCCTTTGCCCTTTCAGGGCGCATCTCTCACACCCATATTGTTAACCCAGGGCGCCGCCCTGGGCTGTGCGCTTTTTGGGCTTTCAGCCCGCCATCCGTCAGCAACCATCCATATATCACTCCAAATATCGGATGAGCCTTATTTTAATCCCGCAGATTTTCTACAGAGTGGGATGTACAACTTGGAATGTCAAATTGTCAAAATCAAAAAAAATGGCTGCATCGAAGTGATGTCACTAAGATGCGGCCATTTATTATCCTAAATTATAGTATGTGTATATTCCTGATTTAGAGATTTGGGTTCATCTCTGTCCACTCTGCTACAGGAGGAACGATGCCGAGACCAACAATCTCGTCGCGCATCTTGCAGAGGTGCTCGTACGACTTGGCGAGTGATGCAAGCTCGGCCTCTGTGCCGGCAGGCTCTGTGAAGTGAACACCGGTCTTGTCGATAGTTGTAGGCATAGCCATCATAACGTTCTTGAGGCCAAGTTTGTCGTTGTTTACATAGCATCCGGCTGGCAATGTGAATATCTCGCCGCCCATGGCAGCCTCAATCATCTTGACTGCGTTGTATGCCGGGCTTTGGAACGAGCTGCGTCCGCGGAGCTTGATGATGTTGGAGCCACCCTGGACAGTGTGGTGCTTAATTTCTTCCCAACGCTCGTCAGAAAGACCCATCTCAGCCAACGGCTTGCCGTCGACCTTAACCTGAGATGCGAAAACTGCCATCTGCTCGCCGTGGCCACCGTATGTGTGGGCGCCCGTCACCTTGTCCTGCTGTACGCCGAACTCCAGTGCCAAAGCCTGCTGCAGACGGGTAGAGTCGAGAGCTGCGAGGGAAGTAAGCTGGTTTGGCTTCAGACCTGAGTGGATGAGGGCGGTGAGAGCTGTTACGTCGGCAGGGTTGAAGATAACAACCACGTGCTCAACGTCCGGGCAATATTTCTTGATGTTGTCACCGAACTCGGCGGCGATTTTGCAGTTGCCCTTGAGAAGATCCTCGCGTGTCATGCCCTCCTTACGTGGAGCGCCGCCAGAAGAAATGATATACTTGGCACCAGTGAAAGCCTCTTCAGGATTAACTGTGTAAGTAAGGTTTGCGCCAGGGAAGGCACACTGCTGCATTTCGTCGAAAACACCGTGTACGCCTGGCTCGTAGATGTCGTAAAGACAAATGTTAGGAGTCAGACCGAGCATCAATGCGCTCTGTACCATGTTAGAACCAATCATACCGCCGGCACCGACGATCAAAAGCTTGTCATTAGTTAAAAATTCCATAACTACTAATAGATTATTTGTTATTGTTTGAAATTACGGTCTTGGTCAGCCGATGTGGCGCACTGCGCTATCAGCTTGCAACTCATGCTGGTAAAAGGATGTGCGGGCAAATGCCGTCTTTCTCCTGTTATCCGAGCGCAAAGTTAATAAAAAATAATGTAAAATAGTTATTAATTTATGTTTATCTTTTGTTGTTTATTCTTAAAATCGCTATCTTTGTAAAGTCCATTTAGCAAATGATAAGTATGAACGATGTTATTAAGACAAGATTGGCGCAACTGCGTGGTATTCTGAGACGCGAGAAACTGTCGGCTTTTATATTTCCAAGCACTGACCCGCACAACGGGGAGTATGTGCCCGACCGCTGGAAAGGCCGTGAGTGGGTGTCGGGGTTCAATGGCTCTGCTGGAACGGTGGTGGTGACTTTGGATGCCGCCGCACTGTGGACAGACTCCCGGTATTTTATAGCTGCCGCACAGCAACTGGAGGGGACTGGGATTGAGCTGATGAGATTGAAAATGCCCGAGACACCGACCATTCCGCAATGGATAGGGCGAAAACTGTCTCAGTGTGAGCGGCCTGAGGTTGGAATAGACGGCATGGTGAACTCTGTGGAAACTGTGGAGTCTCTGATTTGGGAGCTGCGCAGACAGGGAGGCATCACCGTGAGGACAAATTTTGACCCGCTTGCCGAGGCTTGGAAAGACAGACCCAGAGTGCCGGATAATAAAATATGCATACACCCGCTAGAATATGCGGGTGGGGAGGCCTGCGGCAAAATTGCCCTCGTAAGGAAAACACTCGCCGAGAGGCATGTCGACGG
>OGLR01000748.1_pt1 | contig 13120 bp, 8 predicted proteins | sample 1572931 | NCBI WGS metagenome assembly OGLR01 (sample SAMEA2581997, study PRJEB24529) | metagenome | biome: Human gut stool | place: China | collected 2011 | reverse complement strand
TAGAGTACGCGTCTGGGGGGCGTGTGGTCGCTGGTTCGAATCCAGTCACCCCGACTGGTAAAAATGAAGGAGTTAGGTCATTGACTTGACTCCTTTTTTATTTATATATGATACATTTATGACACAAATCGTTTAAAACCTAATTATTGCTACAATTAAAAGAAAAACGAGGCAGCTCTCATTAATGGCAAAATATTAAAATAACAACAGCCAACACGAAAGCGCCTAAATAATATAGTTAAATATTTCTTTTATAGAGTTTTTATCTCTATATTTGTTTTTTTAAAAAAAATATTTTATGTACAGTACTCTATATCAATTAGATTCATCTATAATAAGATCTGAAGCTGAAGTCGAAACTCGATTCTTACAAAAGTTGTTTGCAGATTTGGGATTCCCTCCAGAAGCAATTGTTCCTAAAGAGCACATACCCGCCCTTTGGCTTACAGATGGGCGCAAACGTACCAAAAAGGAAGTTGATTTTCTATTGAAAGATCCCAATGGTATAGCACGTATTGTTGTAGAAGCAAAAGATCCATCAAAAAACATTTTTGACGCATGGGGACAAGCTGCTAGTTATGCCCTAAGTATCAATAAAGATAAACCTTATGATAAACGGATTAAATGGCTACTTATTTCTAACGGAATAATGACAGCCTTATATCCTCATGACTCTAATATTCCTCTACTCACATTACAATTGAGTGATTTTGCCAGTGGCATGCCCCCATATGTTGCATTAAGAACGCACATAAAGTATGCAGGAATGTTACCTGCATCAAAGCAAGCTTTAACATTTAAGCCATTACCTCCAGCTGATCTTAATAAACTATTTATGACCTGTCATAATATGGTTTGGAAAGCGGAAAAATTAGCTCCTCATGACGCATTTTTTGAGTTTTGTAAATTCATTTTTATTAAGATTCGCGAGGATAAAAAAAGACAGACATATGGACCAGAAGTTGAACCATATGAAATGCCTCTAACTTTGGCATGGTTAAAAGCACAAGCTAAAACGTCTAAACATCCCGTTAGAGATATTTTATTTAGAGAACTTTGTGAAGAACTTGAGGTTAAAGTTCAAGCAAAGAAGAAAAAAAGAATCTTCGAAAAAAATGAGACACTAGAACTAAAAGCTACGACTTGTAAAACTCTTATTGAAAAATTTGAATCTGTTGATTTAAGTAGCATTGACGAAGATTTAAATGGACGCATGTTTGAAGTTTTTTTAAATGCGGCAATCCGTGGTAAAGATTTAGGGCAATTCTTTACCCCAAGAAGTGTTGTTGATTTTATGACCAGAATTTCATTAAGGAATATAGATCTTGAAAATATACCTATAATACTTGATGGTTGTTGTGGTACAGCAGGGTTCCTTATTGAAACTATGGCATATATGACTGGGCGAATCCGAAATGATTCAAGATATAACGAACGTGATAGAATTAAAAAAATCGAACATATCTGTAACGATTGTTTATTTGGTATAGAAGCCAATAAACGGACATCAAGAATAGCACGAATTAATATGTATCTTCATGGAGATGGCGGTTCACACATTTTTCATGGAGACGGGTTGGAAGAAAGTCCTAAGCCAACAATCGACATGACAGATGAGGAACAATCTGAAACTATCGATCATGCTGAAACTGTAAAAAATGAACTATTTGATATAATTCTAAGTAATCCTCCGTTTAGTATGAATTATCAAAGAAGCAAAGAAGAGGATAAACATATCATAGACCAATTTGATTTTACAATCGGACAAAATTCTGTAAAATCAAGTGTCTTATTCCTCAATAGATATGAGAAACTACTAAAGAAAGGAGGAGAGATGCTTATTGTATTGGATGACACAATCCTCAATGGTAAATCATATGAAGACTTAAGAAAATGGCTACTTGAAAGATTTGTTCTTTTGGGAATACATTCTTTGCCTTTTAATACGTTTCTAAAAGCTAAAGCCAATATAAAAACATCTATATTACACTTAAGAAAAAAAATAGATGAAGATGATTCTCAGGGTAATATTTTTATGTCGATAAGTAACAATATTGGCCACGATAATTCTTTAAAGGACACACCTACCAGAAATAATTTAATAGAAATATTAATCGCCTATTTAGAATGGCAACGTACTGGTAACATTGAAACAACAATCAAGGATAATGCCGATCCACAAGAAAATTTAGAATGTCCCATGCAGTATTGGATTGTTAATCCGCAAGATATAACGACAGAACGATTTGATGCATTCTTTTATTGTCCTGAATTACACAATTTATATTCCAATTTACAGAAAAGGGAAAATAAAAAAGAAGTAGAAATAAAAAGAGGGGAAGATTTCAACTTAGTTCCCAAGCTTACAAAACAAGACAAAACAAAGATGATAGAAGAACAAAATATTTATAGATATGTAGAAATAGGTGATGTCACAACATATGGCTTAATTACCCATTATATCATGGGAACATTTGATGAATTACCAACAAGAGGAGAATACCAAGTCAAAAAAGGAGATATTTTATTGGCCTTAAACAACTCTTCTAGGGGTACTGTCGTTCGTGTTCCTGATGAATTTGATGGCATGATCTGCACTTCTGGCTTTTTAGTAATTCGCCCTAAAAATGAAGAAGAAGGATTATTACTTTGGTATTGCTTGAGAAGTGATATTTGTAAAAAACAAATATATTACTTAGCACAAACAGCAAGCCAACCCGAATTAAAAATAGAGTCTTGGAATAAATATTTTCGCATTCCTTTCCCTGTTAATACAGAGAGAGCTAAAGCTATAGAAAGAACAAAAAAAGCATTTGATTATATAAACAATTTATCAGATATAAATAATGAAAAATTCCAATGAATCTAAATAATCGAAAACCAGCAAAGTCTAGGATTTGTCCATAGACTTTGCTGTTTTTTTTAGAATCTCCTTATAAATCTTCAGCTTCTTGCTGCAACAGTCTTGCCTTTTCCAACTTCTCAGCTCTTACCTTCGTTCGGTACTCAAAATCCTCAACTTCATTACGGATGTTTCTAATAATAGTTTTATCTCTGTCACGATGGAATACCACTTCCAATTTAATTCAATCTTGCAGAATCAATTCCCCAATGCACAAAAAAATGGATTTAATAAATTCTGCTTAGAGAAATCTATTAAATCCATTTTTCGTGCGCCTGATAGGACTCGAACCTACACGCCTCACGGCACCAGATCCTAAGTCTGGCGCGGCTACCAATTACGCCACAGGCGCGAAGTAAAATATAACTTAAATCAGTACATATTTCCTTTTTGCGGTTGCAAAGATAGACTATATTTTTGAATTTGCAAAATATTAGAGCTAATTCTTTAATATTTTACATGCTGTTTCTATAATAGTATCTTTTCCTCGCTGCACATCTTCGCTTGTCATGTCTACTTTCACGTCCGGATCGATGCCAAACTCCAGCTGATTCATTTCCGGATCGAACATCGGACTGGCAGAAAAGCGGATAGACCAGCCGTTAGGTATTTCAGAACTGAACGGCAACCCTGAGCCTCCTCCGGTCTTATCGCCTACGATTGTGACATTCGGAAACTGGTTCATGCTGTTGACAAAATCGTTTGTCGCACTATAAGAGCGCCGGTTGGTGAGCACTACTACCTTTTTCTGCCAGCGTATACCGTCGGACGGTTCTATATAAACAGGCTTTGGTTCGGAAAAGTCACTGTGCCCGGGACCTGTCTTGTGACACATGTATCCCACAAGCATTTTCTCGTTTGTAAACCGTGCAGCCAACTTCTGTGCTGTCGTCAGGTTACCTCCTCCGTTATTCCTCACATCAATAATCAGCCCGTCGCAAATAGCAAGCTTGTTCAGCGTCTGGTCCAGATTACCATCGCCTATCCCGTTGGAGAAACTGGAGCAATAAATATACCCGATGTTGTTCTCCAGAATGCTGTAAGTCAGTCCGGAAGAATTCGTATAGTCTTTCCCCAGATAAATACTCTGAATACTGTCGCTGAAATTGCGCGGATAACTGTCGAACCATTCCCGATACTGTGACGTAGCAAGTGAACTGGAAAGATTCACATGGCCGTCGCGTAACTCGTTTACCATATCCGACAAGATCTCGAACAGGTTTTCCCAAGTCATATCCGACGTGATACGACGGGCATACCGTTCGTGCACTTCATTCCAGTCGAGTCCATACTCCTGGTTCTTATAGTCGAGAAAGCAATACTGTTCATCTATAATCTTCCACAGTGCCTCAAAGTTATCTTCAGGCGTATTGCCGGAAATATCTTCCCGTATACAGGAATTAAAGATCAGAAGTCCGGACAAAGCAATATATACAATACACGCAAATCGTTTCATAAGCTAAAAGGGAGTTACTTTAAGTGGCATGCTGATATGTTTCTTCCCGCGAAGCAAATACAGGTTGCGCACGAAGCCTATCATAAAATCGTGTGAATAGGTATGGCTTTTCAGGTTGTTGACCTTTGCCTGCTGAATGTCGCACACATATCCTACACGCATCACGACATTGCGTATCGGAAAGTCCAGCGTAACCATCTGTCGCAGCGAAGGATTATTGTGCAGCGAAGTAAACAGTACATTCCGTCCTCCATTGCCTAACGAAAAGATTTCATAATACGACTCACCGTATTCGGGCGAGAACATAACGCCCAGCAACGGAAGATTTGCCTGATAACGCACCGTCAGCGGATAGCGTGCGATGTGAAATTTGTAGATAACCATACCCGATGCTCCCAACCCTCCGTATGCCTTAGCCTGAGCCGGATTGTTGGAATTACGCCGGTTATAAACCACACCGCCGTTCAGGTCGAGCATCGGTCCTACAAGGATCTTCAGCTTATCATCGTTCATGCGGAACTGATAATGCAGGGCATAGCTCCAGTTTACCAGTCCGGCATACATCTCAGCAGTCTGAGAAATATTCTTGTTATACGAGGCATTGATCTGAAACAGACTTTGCCCGGATACGTTTCCTCCCAGCATACGTGTCATACGCATGCTTTCGTGCATAAACCTGACTTCCGTTCCGCTATATTCCAGCGGAGAAAGATATGTTTCGAATACGTTGCTGTGTCCCACTCCTACCATTGTAGAGCGCATTACGTAACGCGTGGCCCGCAAGCTGTCTTCCTGCGCATACAAAGAAAAAACGGCCCCGAGTGCGATGAACAGCGTAATAAGCTTTCGTTTCATTGTTCCGGTTTTAAAATAATGTCATTTGTTCATTGTCTTCTTCCGCAACATTATCATTTTCCGTTTCTGGTGTATCTGTATCTTCCATATCTTCCTGTGGTTCCGGACGACGGGTAGGCTCCAGCTCCTCGATGCGGTCTACCGTAAATGTAGTCAGACGCTTGCCTTTTGCCTTGAAGCTCTTGACACCTACAAAGTCGCTTGCCTCTATAATCAACGCTTCCCTGAAGCTGTCGTGTCCGCCGAATACAACCTGCAAACGGGGATAAACTTCACCCGAAAGCAGAATCAACTGGTTGTGTTTGTTTTCGCCCAGATAGTTCAACCGTTTGGCTGTCTGCTCGAACGTAAAGCGTTTCAGATATGGATAATTCTGCTGGTCGGCATCATAGAGCACTGCTGTCCAGACCTTTTCAGCATCAAATTTCTCAATAAACTGTATATCGGCGTCGTAGTGGTTATTCAAGTCGAAATCGGTTGTATAGAATTCACCGTTCTTATGCACAACCAGAATGCTTTCCCCACTCTGGAATTCTCCGAGATACTGTCCGCGACCGTCGTAATTCAGACGAAGCACATCATGGTCGAACCATACCTTTCTACCTCCCAGTGTAGAGCCTCCACGCTGTTTCAGACTGATTTTATGCACTTCATATTTGGTCAGCAGGTTACCCATCGACTGGCGGCCCTTAATGTTGATGGTACTGAAGTCTTTTTCGAATATCAGCTTCTTGATACGCGGATTCGGGCGGAGTGTCACCTTGATAACCTCAGCTTCCCCGTTCGGATTGGCTGTGAAATATACAATTTTCGATCCGGGAGTTCCCTGTGTCACATCGTATTCACGGTCGCGTATCATCGACGTTACATTGAAACGCTTGATATAGTGGAATCCTTCTTTCCCGTCACGATAAATCACGTTATAGATCGTACGCTTGTCGTTCTTCTTGAAGATATTCACGTAGAGAATGTTCTTGCCTACGAACAGCTTGTCGGAAACACGTACGATTTTATATTTTCCATCTTTATAGAAGATAATCACATCGTCGATATCGGAACAGTTGCAGATATACTCGTCTTTCTTCAGTCCCGTACCGATAAATCCTTCCTCGCGGTTGATATACAGTTTCTCGTTGGCCTCGGCCACCTTGGTTGCCACAATCGTATCGAAGTTTCGTATCTCCGTACGCCGCGGAAAATTCTTTCCGTATTTCTCCTTGATGCGTGTATACCAGTCGATGGTATATTCAGTAATATGAGCCAGATGATTGTCTATTTCTTCGATATCCGCTTTCAGCTTGGCAATAAACTCGTCCGCCTTATCCTTGTTGAACTTCAGGATACGCGCCATCTTTATCTCCATAAGCTTGAGGATATCCTCCTTAGTCACTTCGCGTACAAACTGCGGATAGAAAGGTGTCAGCCGTTCGTCGATATGTTCGCATGCGGCATCCATATTCTCAGCCTGTTCGAACTGCTTGTCCTTGTAGATACGCTCTTCGATGAAGATTTTCTCCAGCGAAGCGAAATGCAAGGTTTCCAGCGTTTCGTTGCGCTGGATGTTCAGTTCCTGACGAAGCAGCGAAAGTGTATTGTCTACCGACTTACGGAGTACCGCACTGACAGAAAGGAAATGCGGCTTCTTGTTGTCGATGACACAACAGTTGGGCGAAATATTCACCTCACAGTCGGTAAAGGCATACAGGGCGTCGAGTGTCTTGTCCGACGAAACGCCCGGAGCCAGATGTACCAGAATCTCCACCTTGTCGGCGGTATTGTCGTCCACCTTCCGTACCTTGATCTTACCCTTTTCGATAGCTTTCAGGATAGAATCAATCAGTGAAGAAGTTGTTTTTCCGTACGGTATTTCACTGATGCAAAGAGTTTTATTATCTATCTTGGAGATTTTGGCACGTACACGCACTACTCCCCCACGCTCACCGTCGTTATAGCGCGACACATCGATGGAACCTCCTGTCTGGAAATCGGGATACAGATGAAACTCCTCTCCGTGCAGGTAAGCAATGGCCGCATCACACAGCTCATTGAAGTTGTGCGGCAATATTTTCGATGAAAGACCTACGGCAATACCTTCCACTCCCTGAGCCAGCAGCAGCGGAAACTTGACAGGAAGCGTCACCGGTTCACGGTTTCGTCCGTCGTAAGAAGCCTGCCATTCGGTTGTCTTCGGATTGAACACCACATCGAGCGCAAACTTCGAAAGACGTGCTTCAATGTATCGGGGAGCAGCGGCATCATCACCGGTAAGAATATTTCCCCAGTTTCCCTGACAGTCGATAAGCAGATCTTTCTGTCCCAGCTGTACCAGTGCATCGCCGATGGACGCATCACCATGAGGATGGAACTGCATGGTATGTCCTACGATATTTGCCACCTTGTTGTAGCGTCCGTCGTCCAGGCGCTTCATAGAGTGCAGGATACGTCGCTGAACAGGCTTCAGTCCATCGTTGATATGAGGAACCGCACGTTCCAGAATAACATACGAAGCATAGTCCAGAAACCAGTTCTGGTACATACCGCTCAATTGGTGTTTTACAGTTTCGTCGCCCTGGTCGACAGGCTTATAGTCAGAATGTGCTTCTTTATCGCTTGATTGGATATCGTTTTTATCGAAAATATCTTCGCTCATATAAGTGATTTAGTGGAAAAACAACAGACAAAAATACGAAAAAAAATATTCCTATTATATATATTGCTGAAAATAAACCTGTATTTAGTCGAACGAATCTTTCATACGGATGCTATTGTTTTCAAGAAAATATCAGCTTCTTTTCCTAAAAACATCAGCATATTTTCAGGAAAATTTGTACAGAAAATCAGTGTACGGACAGTGGGCCGCAAAGGCTTCCCTGCACCATCCGGCAATGAGAATTTTATTTTTTCATCTCATTCAAAACAGGAATGGTAAGCGGAATAGCAAGCAGGAACGAACAAAGATCGGACACCGCCTGACACATTTCCACCCCCTGCAAACCGAAGAAATGAGGGAGAATCAGGATGAAAGGGATGAAAAACAGTCCCTGCCGCGCAGAAGACAAGGTGACGGCACGTACAGGCTTGCGGATAGTCTGCAACATCATGTTACACAAAATGACCCATGCTCCTAAAGGTAAAGTAATGAGCTGCCAGCGTAAGGCACGTGTTCCGGTTTCGATAACATGCGGATCATCGCGGAACCACGATACGATCTCGGGAGAGAAAATGTAACCGATAACCGAACAGACAGCTAAAAACACAACTCCTGTCTTGACACAGAACCAGAAGCCTTCGCGTACACGACGGTAAATGCCTGCTCCGTAATTGAATCCGCATACCGGCTGGAAACCTTGTCCGAAACCAATCACAAAAGAGTTGATAAACATACAGATACGGGTAACGATAGACATTCCGGCAATGGCTGCATCTCCATAAGCTCCGGCTGCCACGTTCAGCAGAATGGTAGAAAGGCTGGCAAGTCCCTGACGACAAAGCGAAGGGCTTCCACCGAATACGATTTCTTTCAAATATGCCGGTTTCAAGGTAAAATTTTTGAAACGGATGCGGATATTTGTACCTCGGCTGTCCATTACGAGCAACACCAGAAAACTGCATATCTGGCTCAGCAAGGTAGCCCACGCAGCTCCCGAAATACCCATATCGAATACAAAGATCAACAGCGGATCGAGCCCGATATTCAGAACCGCTCCTACAATGATACCCACCATGGCGTATACCGCATTCCCCTGAAAACGCATCTGGTTATTCAGCACCAGCGAAGAAGCCATAAAAGGTGCACCCAGCAAAATAGTCCCCAAATACTCCTCTGCATAAGGGAGGATAGTAGGCGTAGATCCCAGAGCAACACAGATTTGAGAAAGATACAAATGCCCGAACAAGGCTATGATGGCTCCCGACATGAAAGCATAGAAAAAGCCTGTAGATGCCATTTTTTCTGCACTTTCGTAATCTTTGGCTCCCAGTTTACGAGAAATATAATTACCCGACCCATGCCCGAAAAAGAATCCAAAAGCCTGAATGATAGCCATAACAGAGAACGAAATTCCGACCGCAGCCGTCGACTGTGTGTTAATCTGCCCCACAAAATAAGTATCAGCCATGACATAAAAAGAAGTAACCAGCATGCTGATGATGGTAGGCACAGCCAGTGAACCGATAAGACGGGGAATCGGAGCTGTGGTCATAAGTGTATATTTATCTTTCGTACTCATTGTTTTTTCACGGATGTTTCTGCAAAAGTAGAAAAAAATAACCACCTTTCCTTACAGATTCCCTCCATTCATAAGATAAATTAAGACAGCTATTCTTCTTTTTTGCTTATAAATACCTATCTTTGTGGTCTACTATGTAATGAAAATAACATACATCAAAAAAAATAAGAAAGAAAAATGGCACAAGAAGACGTTTTCAAGAAACTTGTTTCACACTGTAAAGAATATGGTTTCGTATTTCCTTCAAGTGAAATTTACGATGGACTGGGAGCCGTATATGACTACGGACAAATGGGTGTGGAACTGAAAAACAACATCAAACAGTACTGGTGGCAAAGCATGGTATTGCTGCATGAAAATATCGTAGGTATTGATTCGGCTATCTTCATGCATCCTACTATCTGGAAGGCTTCGGGACACGTGGATGCGTTCAACGATCCTTTGATCGATAACCGCGACTCGAAGAAACGTTATCGTGCCGATGTGCTGATTGAAGACCAGATTGCTAAATACGACGAAAAGATCAATAAAGAAGTTGCAAAAGCCGCAAAGAAATTCGGTGATGCATTCGATGAAGCTCAGTTCCGCAGCACTAACGCACGTGTACTGGAACATCAGGCTAAACGTGATGCTTTGCACGAACGCTACTCAAAGGCTATGAATGCAGGACCAGACTTGAACGAATTGCGTCAGATCATCCTGGACGAAGAAATCGTTTGCCCGATTTCAGGAACTAAAAACTGGACTGAAGTACGTCAGTTCAACCTGATGTTCTCTACCGAAATGGGATCTACTGCCGACGGTGCTATGAAAGTATATCTGCGTCCGGAAACTGCTCAGGGTATTTTCGTAAACTACCTGAATGTTCAGAAAACAGGACGTATGAAAGTTCCTTTCGGTATCGCTCAGATTGGTAAGGCTTTCCGTAACGAAATCGTTGCACGTCAGTTCATCTTCCGTATGCGTGAGTTCGAACAGATGGAAATGCAGTTCTTTGTAAAACCGGGAACTGAACTTGAATGGTTCCAGAAATGGAAAGAAACTCGTTTGAAATGGCACAAGGCACTGGGATTCGGCGACGACCACTACCGTTACCACGACCACGAAAAACTGGCTCACTACGCTAATGCCGCTACCGATATCGAATTCCTGATGCCATTCGGATTCAAGGAAGTAGAAGGTATCCACAGCCGTACTAACTTCGACTTGAGCCAGCATGAAAAATATTCTGGCAAGAGCATCAAGTACTTCGATCCGGAAATCAACGAATCATATACTCCGTACGTTATCGAAACATCTATCGGTGTAGACCGTATGTTCCTGAGTATCATGAGCGCTGCTTACCACGAAGAAACGCTGGAAAACGGAGAAACTCGTGTCGTACTGAAATTGCCTGCTGCACTGGCTCCAGTAAAACTGGCTATCATGCCGCTGGTAAAGAAAGACGGTCTGCCTGAAAAGGCTCGTGAAATCATGGACGATCTGAAGTTCCACTTCCACTGCCAGTATGATGAAAAAGACAGTATCGGTAAGCGTTACCGCCGTCAGGATGCCATCGGTACTCCGTATTGTATCACTATCGACCACCAGACACTGGAAGACAACTGCGTAACTCTGCGTAACCGTGATACAATGGAACAAGAACGCGTGGCTATTGCCGATCTGAATAGTATTATTGCCGATAAGGTTAGTATCACTAGTCTGTTGAAGACTTTGCAATAAAAATTTTGAATGTGCATGAATAAAAATATATTATGGTTGTTAGGCATCCTTGTTTCACTGAGTGCAGGCTTTACTTCTTGCAGTGAAGATACACAAACGGTCGATCCGTATAGTGACTGGGCAGTGCGCAACGATGCCTATATCGACTCTATCGCCTCCGTTTGCGCGAATCCTCCTGCCGGAGAACATTGGGAAAAAGTATTGAACTATAAGTTACAGAGCGATGCTTCAGAGGATCTGGGCTATCAGGACTACACTCCGGGGAAAAACGATTATGTGTATATGAAGCTCTTTCCGGAAGATAATATCGAACCTCTGGGAATTTCTCCTATGTCGACTGATATGGTAAGTGTCCACTATCGCGGAAAATTAATAAACGGAACGGTCTTCGATGAAAGTTTCTCTGGAGAATGGAATGGAATGGTAAACGAACCCAGATCATTTGCGGCTTCAGGTGTAATTACAGGCTGGACAACTGCTCTGTTGAAGATGAAAGAAGGACAGCATGTCGAACTGTATATCCCTAATGGTATGGGATATGGATCGGTAGAGCGTGATGTTATTCCTGCATATTCTACGCTGATATTCGACCTTCGTTTAGAAAAAGTCATCCACCCGAAAGGACCGGATGACAGATCGCGGAAAATGAAACAAGAATAAAATTTATTATATCTTGACATGACAAAAAAAGAGAGAACGTCGATTTGACGTTCTCTCTTTTTTTATGCTTTATCGTTGTGCAGCTTTATTATTCTTCGTCAGCATCAACCTTTGCTTCTTCTACTATTTCATCAGGAACTTTGTCTACGCGTACGTATTTAGATACTTCAGTACCTTCTTTTACTGTCCATACCATTGAGCCTGACTGCATCAAATCTGTTACGATATATTCGTTGTTCCAGTCGCCGTTTTCATAATCATACTTTCCGCTGAGAACGTATCCATAATGGCCATCTTTCTCAACCGAATAAGTACCTGTGATATAACGTGGATACATGCTGTCATGCTTCTGATACATTTCAAAGTTTCCTTTGCGGTCGAACTCTATATAGATATAGAAATCTTCGGGCAACTGTTCGCCATTCAGTTCTGCCAGCTTCCATGTGCCCTGAAGTGTAATAGGTGTTACTTCAAGAGAAGGCTCCAATACTTCGTCTTCGCTACATGAGAAGGTTGTCAGCGAAATGACAAGCAACATCAAAATCTTAACTATTTTACTTTTCATAATATCTTATCAATTATATTTTTACTATTTCATTTATCGATTAAATTAATCTCAATACTGAGTGTCCTGTCGCTTGGACGTCCTGTTACTCCATCCAGAATCAGCGGAGCATGAAACTTTTCAGGCTTTCCGACAAGTTTCGAAGCATCGACGCTTATCACGATATCTGCTTCCTGTCCGGGTTTGATAACCTCCGGTTACGTTCTGAATTCCATATATTTAGGCAGATTCATAACAGAAAGCCGCAAATCGGTCTTCCCGCTATTGCCACATAAGATTCTTTGTAAGTTAAAGAGAGGAAAGAAAATTTTTTTGCACAGAAAATGAATTAAAATTATTATATTTTTGCCTTCTTTATCAAGAATACCTCCTGACATCTAAACAAACAGGAGATTCGAATACACATAGAAATAGTAATTTGAATAAACAAAATATAATCCTCAAAAACAAATATCACATCTAATAATAACACATGCCAACTTCACTTACGGCTGACAAGAGTCCATATACGGCAAAGAGATACACCATGCAACTCTCCCCAAAAGTACATTCAGAAAGCAGTATCAAACTGTACCAGAATTAAAGAATACTTCAAACTAGCAATATTCAGATGATTATGGTTTAGGCAAAATATTTAAATGAATCAACAAGATTACTAACAGACTACTATCATATTATCGAGTAGGAGGTAAACATTAATCATAGGTGTTTATCTCCTATTTTCATGTTCA
>OGLR01000740.1_pt1 | contig 13274 bp, 11 predicted proteins | sample 1572931 | NCBI WGS metagenome assembly OGLR01 (sample SAMEA2581997, study PRJEB24529) | metagenome | biome: Human gut stool | place: China | collected 2011 | reverse complement strand
CGTGTTCTATGCCTTTGCCGCCATAGGCATTGCAAGCATGGTTTGGGTACAAATGCTGTTCTATGTCCCGCTGTTATGGATATTGCTCGCCTCCAACATCCTTGCCATGAGTCCAAAGACATTTTTCGCATCGATACTTGGACTGACTATTCCTTATTGGTTTCAGCTGGCATATTTCCTGTATTTGGGTGACATAACCCCTATAGGCTGCCATTTCGCACAATTGGCAGAATTTGGCGCACCATTCATTCTCAACACTCCCCACTGGGAGGCAGGGAAGATTTTTATAGTTATTCTGACAATAATGGGAGCAATACATTTCATACGTACGAGCTTTAAAGACAAAATCAGGACACGCATGCTTTATGAGATGTTTATCGCCATGGCATTCGTAACCATAGCGCTGATAATAGCACAGCCTCAACATGTCCAGACGGCATCAAGGATATTGATTGTGTCGACGGCCGTACTAACAGGACATTTCATAGCTCTGACATCAACAAAGCTGACAAACATAACAACTATAGCAATAATCGTTGCCACCATCGTCATTACGGCATTCAACCTATGGATGTGATAATAGATATATTTATAAATTACGGATATTGGGGCATGCTTGTGGCTGCTTTTTTGGCAGGCAGTTTCTTCCCATTTAGCAGTGAGGCAGTACTTGTAGGGTTGTTGGCTGTAGGTTTGGAACCTGTAGAGCTTACCATATATGCCACCATTGGCAATGTAGCGGGCAGCATGTTCAACTATTGCATGGGACGTCTGGGGCGACTCGACTGGATAGAAAAATATCTCCATGTAAAACGTGAGAGCCTTGACAAAGCGACAAAATTTATGGGAGGCCATGGAGCATGGATGGGGTTCTTTGCCTTTATTCCTATTCTTGGCAGCGCCATTACTATTTGCCTCGGACTGATGAGAGTCAATATAACAATCTCCGTAATAAGCATTACGTTAGGCAAACTTCTACGATATATCCTCCTTGCTTATGCAGTTGTAGCAGGAAAGGGACTCTTTGACTGATAGTTATTTTACAAAAATGAGAATAAAATTTATAATATATTTTATATTAATAGCGACATTGGCCGGCTGTTCATCCAACAATCATACAGATTGTGAAAACACCATCTATGTAAGCATAGAGCCATTAAGATTTTTCACAGAACAGATAGCTGACGGCAAGTTCAATGTAAAGACATTGGTGAGGCAAGGTGCAAGCCCTGAGAATTACGAGCCCACAGCCGAACAGCTTACCGAACTTGCAAGAAGCTGTATGTACATAAAAGTGGGCAACTTAGGCTTTGAGCATACATGGCTAAAACGGATAATGGCCAATGCGCCACATACAATAATCAAGAGAGCAGACTCTGGTGTGGAATATATTGCGGACAGCAATGGCGTGCCCGACCAACATATTTGGATGAGCACGGAAAACGCAAACATCATTGCCGACAACATCTGCCGATATATGACAGAGATTGACAAAGCAGACAGTTTGCTGTTCAAGGCAAACACAGAAAAGCTAAAGCAAAAAATCGCACAGGCAGACAGCTGCATCAGGAAGCATCTTGCAGACAATGGCAACAGGGTTTTCATTATCTATCATCCCGCACTTACTTACTATGCCCGCGACTTCATGCTCCGCCAAATACCAATCGAGGAAGAAGGACGTGAGCCCTCGGCTGCACAACTTCAAGATATTGTAAAGGCTGGACGGCAGCAGAATGTGAAAACGGTATTCGTGCAAAGAGAATTTCCAGAGGCAAACGCATCGACCATTGCCAAGGGAACAGGGGCTACTCTTAAAAGTATTAATCCTCTCGAATACAACTGGTTAGAGGAAATGGTAAACATTGCTAAACAACTTCAATGACTGAGCTTATAAAGGTAAACGGAGTATCGGCAAGCTATGACGACAAACAAGTGCTTGACAATGTGTCACTGACTGTCTTCGAGAAAGATTTTCTTGCCATCATCGGCCCCAACGGAGGTGGAAAAACCACCCTCGTAAAAGTTATTCTCGGACTAAAGAAACCCGACTGCGGAAACGTGACTTTTTTCAGCAACGGGCACCCAGCAGCCTATATCAATATTGGCTATCTGCCCCAGTACACATCTATTGACCGTAATTTCCCTATTTCCGTCTACGATGTTGTTCTCTCGGGACTTAATTCGCAGAAACCATTTCTACGCCCCTTCACAAAACACCAACGCCAACAGGTGCACGACACGATTGAGCGTATGGAATTGTCAGAATTTACCAACAAAAATATTGGCACACTTAGCGGAGGACAGCTGCAACGTGTCTTACTTGCAAGGGCAATTGTCTCAAAACCTGACGCCATAATTCTCGACGAGCCCAACACATACGTCGACGCAAGATTCAAGGAACAGATGTACCAGATGCTTGAGACCGCAAACAAAGAATGCGCGGTTGTTGTGGTAAGCCATGATATTGCGGAGATTTTACATTATACAAAAAATATTGCCTGCGTAAACCATACCATGCACTATCATTCAGCAGCCGATATGCCACAAGAAAAACTTGAAGAGCATTTCCTAAAGATGAATAACAGGCTATAAAAGGCTGACATATCTGAAAATTTCTAAATTATTTTGCCGTTATTTCAGTATGTTACGCAAAAATGCTACCTTTGCATTGTGGTTTTGCAACCGCTACGTGTAGCGGCCCTACAGAAAATAACTATCATTTACATAAACAAGAAAATGAAGCAGTACAGATTAGTGGACAATATCGTCGGATGGGTGGCATTCCTTATTGCCGCCTTCGTATATTGCTCTACCATTGAGCCGACAGCCAGTTTTTGGGACTGTCCAGAGTTTATCACCACAGGATACAAACTTGAAATCGGTCACCCGCCAGGCGCACCTTTCTTTATGCTCACAGCAAACCTGTTCTCACAGTTTGCCAGCGACCCTTCGGATGTAGCGCGTATGGTCAACACGATGAGTGCATTGCTCAGCGCAACAACCATTTTGTTCCTGTTCTGGACAATAACGCATCTTACACGAAAACTCATTCTCAAAGACTGGTCAGAGCTTACCGCCTCAAAGCTGATAGCTATTGAGGCAAGCGGACTTGTAGGCGCTCTTATCTATACTTTCAGCGATACTTTCTGGTTCTCGGCTGTAGAGGGCGAGGTATATGCCTACTCTTCGGCATTTACAGCCATTGTGTTCTGGCTCATATTGAAATGGGAAGACCATGCCGACGAGCCACATTCTGACCGTTGGCTTGTCCTCATAATGTATATGACGGGATTGAGCATCGGTGTACACCTTCTGAACCTGCTTTGCATTCCAGCCATTGTTTTGGTATATTGCTACCGCAAGTTCCCTAACATCGAGACCAAAGGCTCGCTGGTCGCACTTGCCATATCGTTTGTTCTGGTAGCGGCAGTTCTCTATGGAGTTGTACCAGGTATCATCACCGTTGGCGGCTGGTTCGAGCTGTTCTTTGTAAACACTCTCGGCATGCCATTCAACACAGGAGAGATTATCTACATCATTCTCCTCATCAGCACCGTTATCTGGGCAATCTACGAAAGTTATGTCACCAAGAACATCAAGCGTGAGAACATATCATTCCTATTGGCATTCGGCATGCTTGGCGTTCCATTCTACGGCTACGGCTGGACAGCTTTCCTTACAGGCGTTGTAGTGCTTGGCGTTCTGTGGCTCGTTCTAAACCACAAGAAGGTGGTGGAGAAAAAGGCTATCTACACCATTCCCTCAAGGCTGAAGAACACCGTACTTCTCTGCATGCTGATGCTTATGATTGGCTATTCAAGCTATGCCGTAATAGTTATCCGCTCCGCAGCCAACCCTCCTATGGACCAGAACTCTCCCGAGGACATCTTCACTCTTGGCAGCTATCTCAGCCGTGACCAGTATGGCGACCGTCCATTACTATACGGACAGGCTTACACCTCACAGGTTGCTCTCGATGTTGAGGGCAATATGTGCAAACCACGTGTTAAAGAGGGGGCACCAATCTACTCACGTGTGGAGAAGAAAAGTGCCGACGAGAAAGACCGCTACTTTGTAGTCAGCCACAAGAACAAATACGAGTATGCCCAAAACATGCTGTTCCCAAGAATGCACGACCAGGCACATGCAGCATCGTATGAGCAATGGATGGGCGGAGTAGACGGGACTGAGGTGCCCTACGACCGCTGCGGAGAGCCTATGACTGTAAAGATGCCGACACAGCTCGAGAACATAAGGTTCTTCCTGTCTTACCAGTGCAACTTCATGTACTGGCGCTACTTCATGTGGAACTTTGCCGGACGCCAGAACGATATCCAGGGTCATGGCGAATTAGAGCATGGCAACTGGCTAACAGGTATTCCGTTCATAGACAACGCACGTTTGGGCGACCAAAGCAAATTGCCCGATGACCTGAAAAACAACAAGGGACACAACGTGTTCTATTGTCTGCCTCTGCTGCTCGGTCTCATAGGCCTGTTCTGGCAGTCGTTCCGCGGACGCCGTGGCATCCGTCAGTTCTGGGTTGTATTCTTCCTGTTCTTTATGACCGGACTTGCCATTGTAATCTATCTGAACCAGACTCCAGTGCAGCCACGCGAGCGCGACTACGCTTATGCAGGCTCGTTCTACGCCTACGCTATATGGTGTGGTATCGGTGTTGCCGCCATAATAGACCTGCTGAAGAAATATCTGAAGCTCGACAACATAGCCGTAACGGCAGCTGTCTCTGTCGCTTGTCTTCTCGTGCCTATTCAGATGGCAAGCCAGACATGGGACGACCACGACCGCTCTGGCAGATACACTTGCCGCGACTTTGGCCAGAACTATCTTATGACTCTTCAGGATAAGGGCAATCCTATAATTTTCACCAATGGCGACAACGACACCTTCCCGCTCTGGTATAATCAGGATACAGAGGGTGTCAGGACTGACGCACGCGTCTGCAACCTCAGTTATCTGCAGACCGACTGGTACATCGACCAGATGCGCCGTCCGGCTTACGACTCACCGGCTGTTCCAATCAACTGGCCACGTCTCGACTATTGCTCTGGAACGAATGAGTATATACAGGTTGCTCCACAACTCAAGTCGCAGATATTGGAGTATTATGAAAGCAATCCGGAACAGGCAAAAGCAGACTTTGGCGAAGAGCCTTTCGAACTTGCCAACATTATGAAATACTGGGTAAGAGGCGGCAAAGGCGATATGCACGTCATTCCTACCGACACGCTCTATGTCACTATCGACAAAGAAGCTGTCAAGAAGAGTGGCATGATGATGGCAAGCGACACTATACCTGACAAGATGGTTATCTCTCTCGCTGGCAAGAACGCACTCTACAAGGGCGACCTCATGATGCTTGAGATGATTGCCAACTGCAACTGGACACGCCCTATCTATGTGGCACTCACCGTAGGCGCAGAGAACTACATGAACCTTGGTGACAACTTCATCAACGAGGGTCTTGCCAACCGCATTACTCCTTTCACAACGAATGCTCCAGGCATGAAGAACTTCGATACAGAGAAGACCTACAACAACGTGATGAACAGATACCGCTACGGCGGCCTCGACAAGAAAGGACTCTATATTGATGAGACTGTAATGCGTATGTGCTACACACACCGCCGTATGTTCGGCCAGTTGGCACTGAACCTCATCTCTGAGCAAAAGAACGACAAGGCTCTCAAGGTATTGGAGAAGGCTGAGAAAGTGATGCCAGACTACAACGTGCCTTACAACTACATGAGCGGAGGTCTCGACTTTGCAAAGGCATACGCACTGCTCGGAAAGAATGCCAAGTCTACAGAAATCCTCGATAAGGTATGGACAAATTCTGTACAATACGCCCAATACTATCTGTCGCTCGAAGGCTCACGCTTCTTGCAAAGCCAGAGAGAGTGCATGATACAGCTTTCTATTATGCACCAGGCTTGCGATATTTACGAAATAACCGACAAGCAAAAAGCTGCAAAAGCCGCACAAACTCTCGAGAACCTGTATAAGATGTATGTAGGCAAAGGTGGAGGAGCGGACTTGTAAATTTTGAGTTACGAATTTTAAGTTACGAATTATCGACAGAGCCGATTTTGAATTATTAATTCTTAATCACAGCAAAGCGAGAATAATTCGTAACTCCAAATTCATAATTAAAAAAGAACCAATATGTTTATCGAACAACCGGCAAAATGGTTGCGCTGGCTATATCCTAAGGCAACATGGAGAATGGACAAGAACGAGCACTCAGTTTATCTGACGTTCGATGACGGTCCTATCCCCGAGTCTACCCCGCTCATATTGAAAATACTGAGGGAACACAACGTCAAGGCAACTTTTTTCATGGTTGGCGAGAATGTGCTCAGACACCACGACCTGTACAACCAGATAATAGCAGAGGGGCATCAGGTGGGCAACCACACATTCAACCATATCGGGGCTTTCAGGCACTGGACGATAACATATATATTGAATGTGCAGCAGGCCAACGACATCATACACGGACACCTGTTCCGTCCGCCTCACGGATGGATGCGGCACAGCGTTTACTGGTGGTTGTCAAGGACATACCGCATAGTAATGTGGGATCTCGTCACACGTGACTATTCAAAATGGATGACGCCACAAGATGTTGTCAACAACGTCAAGCGCTACACCCGAAACGGATCTATCATTACATTCCACGACTCACTGAAGAGCATAGACAAACTGCACTACGCACTGCCCGAGGCGCTGAAATGGCTAAAGGAACAAGGATATGAGTTCAAGACTTTTAAATAGCGAAACCATAAAGGCTGAGGCAAAACGTCTCGGCTTTTTTGCATGCGGAATAGCAAAGGCGCAAAAAGTTGACAGCAAAGAAGAGGCCAAACTTCTGAATTGGATTGCTCAAGGGTACAATGCCGGCATGACATATATGGCAAAAAACACAGCCGTCAGACTCGACCCACGGTTACTGCTGAATGGGGCTAAAACAATAGTATCTGTTGCGCTCAATTACTGTCCTAAGAAAACAATCCCTGCCGAAGAGCCACAAATAGCATACTATGCCTACGGACTTGACTATCACGATGTTGTAAGAAAAAAACTGTACTCTCTCGCCGGCAATCTGGGACTACATACAGATGATAAAACAACGACACCCGGGCAACAGCCATTCAGAGTCCTCGTTGACACAGCCCCAATTCTCGAGCGTTATTGGGCACAACAGGCTGGCATAGGATGGCAAGGTAAAAACCAGCAGCTCATCATACCGCATGCAGGAAGCATGTTTTTTCTTGGCGAGCTTATTCTTTCAGACGAGGCCGACAACTATGACCTTCCCATGCAAGACAGATGTGGCACATGCACGGCTTGTCTCGACAGTTGTCCGACAAAAGCTCTCGGCGACGGCACAATGATGAATGCAGCTAAATGCCTGTCGTATATCACAATAGAGAACCGCTCTGACACAATCACAAGTCAAGAGGCCAAAGCTATGGGCAACACATTCTACGGATGCGACCGATGTCAGAAAGCCTGCCCTTGGAACAAATTTGCCACACCTACCGACATTCAGGAATTTCAGCCTAAGCCGGAACTGATTGACATGACATGGGATAAATGGGAAGTTCTCACCGAAGAACAATACCGGCAGCTATTCAAGGGAAGTGCCGCGAAAAGAGCTAAATATGCAGGATTAGTAAGAAACATTAATGCCATAAAAACAGTATGGAAAAAGAAATAGCAACATTCTTCCGTGGCTTTGCACTGCGTGTGCTGCTTGCCGAACATGCAGACCCCAACAATCCACGTCAAGTGAAAGAGGTAATGGTAAATCACTACGAGGAAATATACCCAGCCTTCGCACAGACAGAAGTGTTTAAAAAGTACAATAACCAACCAGGCCACGACAAAATGGTGGAAGCCTACAAAAAGAACTTCACATTGCTGCTCAACGGAAGACTGCCTGCCGTTTCTTAAAAACTTGTTTACTCGTCAGTCCGTCAACTTGCCAACACGTCAACTTGTTTACACGTCAACTTGTTTACTCGTCAACTAAAAAAATGAACACAAAGATTAAAGGATATGCTCTTGGCGCAATAGCCGCCGCATCCTACGGAACCAACCCACTGTTCGCTCTGCCTCTATATGCCGAAGGATTTACTCCCGATTCCGTATTGTTTTTCAGATACCTTTTCGCATTGCCAATTCTTGGCATAATGCTGAAGTCGAGAGGACGCTCGTTTAAGATTACACGCCGTGATATTGTGCCCTTAGCCGTTCTCGGAATCATCTTCGCCTTGTCATCGCTCACCCTGTTTCAAAGCTACAACTATATGGATGCAGGCATAGCATCCACCATTCTTTTTGTCTACCCCATCATGGTGGCACTGATTATGGCAATGTTCTTTGGTGAGAAACTCACCATACAGACCATACTCTGCCTGCTGATGGCAGTTGGAGGCATTGGGTTACTATATAAAGGCGAGAACGGCACCACCCTATCCCTGACAGGCACATCACTTGTTTTCGCATCGTCTCTGTCGTATGCCATATACATAGTGGCTATCAATCAGTTGCATCTGCGCGAAATGGCAACCCTGAAGATTACATTCTATGTAATACTCTTCGGATGGTTCCTGTTTGTTTTCCGCTCCATTGCCGGTGAAGGCATACAATTACCGCCATCAGACAAGCCATGGCTATGGGGCAATCTTGTTGCCCTGGCACTCATGCCCACAGCAATATCGCTGCTCTGCACAACAGGCGCCATACAATACATAGGCTCTACTCCAACTGCAATATTGGGAGCGCTGGAACCTGTAACAGCTGTATTCTTCGGCGTAACCATCTTCCATGAGTCCCTAACTCCACGCATTGTTATTGGTTTCGTCCTCATTATCAGTGCCGTAAGCATAGTTGTTGCCGGAAGCAGCATATCACGGCATTTGGTAAGACTGAGAAAAATGTTCCCCCGCATTATAAAGGCCATAAGGTGAAAAAACACAAAAAAAACAACATTATTACTATATGATAATGCGGGCAAATATTTTTTTAGTATCTTTGCAAACAAATTAACAACAACTATATATGAGAAAATTCGCATATTTCATGCTGCTCCTTATCGGAGTCACAACAATAGCATCGTGCAACGACGATGAGACATACGCAGATATGAAGGAACGTGAACGCCATGCAATAGCAAAGTTTGTCTCTGACTCTGCCATACACGTTATCACAGAAGAGGAATTTGCCGCAAACGGATATAAGACAGATGTAAGCAAAAACGAATTTGTGCTCTTTGAGTCAAAAGGTGTTTACATGCAGATTATCCGCAACGGATGTGGAGCGAAAATCAAGGATGGCGAGACGGCAACCGTATTATGCCGTTTTACCGAGAAAAATATTCTCACCGATTCTATTCAATTGTCAAATGACATATTGCAATACAACTCTATAGTTGACAAGATGATTGTCAGCAACACCAGCGGTACTTTCACTGCATCGTTCATATATGGCGAAAGTGTTTTGAACTATATATACGGCAGTTCATCAAATACTACAGTACCAACGGGATGGCTCGTACCTCTGCCATACATTCAGGTTGGACGCCCTGTCGCCATTACCGATGAGATCGCAAAGGTTAAGCTGATTGTTCCACACGATATGGGACAGAGCATGGCAACAGCAAACGTATATCCATGCTACTACATATTGACTTACGAAAGAGGAAGATAGTTTTATAGAAAAGTTGACGAGTAAGCAAGTTAACAAGTAGACGAGATAATAGTCTGTTTCAACTTGTTAACTCGTCATTTTAATAACCAACGACTTGTTAACTTGTTCACTCGTCAACTTGTCAACTTAATAAAATAAAATATGACACTAATTAAATCCATCTCAGGAATTCGAGGCACCATAGGCGGCAAGCCGGGTGACACATTGAACCCACTCGACATTGTAAAGTTTACAACAGCGTACGCAACCTATATTCGCCGCAACTCGGTAAATCCGACAAACAAAATTGTTGTCGGACGCGATGCGCGTATAAGCGGACAGATGGTTTGCAACATTGTTTGCGGAACCCTTACCGGCATGGGATACGATGTTGTAAACATCGGACTGGCAACGACTCCAACCACAGAGCTCGCCGTAACGATGAGCAATGCCGATGGCGGCATAATCATAACCGCAAGCCATAATCCACGTCAGTGGAACGCTCTGAAGCTTCTCAACGCCAAAGGCGAGTTTCTTGACAAAGAGGCAGGAAACGAGGTGCTGCGCATAGCTGAGGCAGAGGATTTCGACTATGCCGATGTCGACCATGTTGGCAAATATACCGAAGACAACACTTTCGACCAGAAACATATCGACAGCGTGCTCGCTCTGAGCCTTGTCGACAAAGATGCCATAAAATCTGCGGGGTTCCGTGTAGCCGTTGATACGATAAACAGCGTTGGAGGAATTATACTGCCTAAGCTGCTCTCTGCACTTGGAATAGAATACACTATACTTAACGGTGAGGCAAACGGTGATTTCGCCCATAATCCAGAGCCTTTGGAGAAAAACCTCAGCGGCATAATGGAACTTATGTCAAAGGGTGGCTACGACTTGGGAATTGTCGTTGACCCAGATGTTGACCGTCTGGCATTCATCTGTGAAAACGGAAAAATGTATGGTGAGGAATATACCCTCGTAAGCGTTGCCGACTATGTATTGTCGCACACACCAGGCAACACCGTCTCAAATCTCAGCTCAACACGTGCTCTTCGCGACGTTACCGAAAAACATGGAGCAACTTACACCGCTGCCGCAGTTGGCGAGGTCAACGTAACAACAAAGATGAAAGAAGTCGGCGCAGTGATTGGTGGCGAGGGAAATGGCGGAGTAATATATCCGGAAAGCCATTACGGACGCGACGCACTTGTAGGCATTGCCCTGTTCCTGTCGAGTCTGGCCCAGAAGAAATGCAAGGTGAGCGAGCTTCGTGCAACATTCCCAGAATATTCGATAGCCAAAAACCGCATCGACCTCACACCAAGCACCGATGTTGACGCCATATTGGTAAAAATAAAAGAAATGTATGCGGCAGATTCCAATGCGTCTGTAAACGACATTGACGGAGTAAAAATAGACTTTCCTGACTCATGGGTTCACTTGCGCAAGAGCAACACAGAACCTATCATCAGAGTATATAGCGAGGCAAATACAATGGAACAGGCCGACGCACTTGGCAAAAAAATCATGCAGGTAGTCTACGATATGCAATAAATCATAAACTCACAGGGGCATATCTATAATATCCGTGTTATCCGTATTAAATAATTTATTTCTGCGGATAACACGGAATTTATTTTAAAAATTTTGGTGTCGCTTTCTGCTTTTCTTTATTCTCATGCGTATTATATTATATAAAGTACAAAAAACAAAACAAGTATCTATTATGAGAATAAAGACAAAAATTGCCGCAACAGCAATGTTGCTGACAACTCTCCATGCAGGAGCCCAGACAATCCCCGTATATCCCGACGACAAAGAGAGCCTAAGGGAAATGCACGATTTCAGTGTATGGATAAACGACAAAAAGGCTCCAACATACCAGTGTCAGGTAAACCCGCACCAAAAGGTACAGGAAGCGTCATGGTGCCAGTTCGCTATCGACAACAAGTCAACAATGCGCATAGTTTACCACAAACAGAAAATAGAATCAGCCATAGTGCGCCCGTTGGCAAAGGGCATCAAGCATACACTTGTCAACGACTCCACTATTCAGTTCAACATTCCAAAAGTCTGCAACAATCAAAGCTATAGCCTCAGCGTAGAGATAAACGGCGACCGCGAGCACAACCTGCATGTTTTCGTTGATGGACCCGAGCTATATGTTCCGGCCATACCAAGCGCCGACTCAAAGGACTCTATTCTCTGGGAAACCATAAACAACCACGACGTGTTCGTACAGCACCCGAAACTAATATATTTCGGTCCCGGCATCCATAAGCCAAAAGACCTGCCAAGCGGCGAGATAAAAATTCCGAGCAACAGCACCGTATACATAGCACCTGGAGCTGTCGTAAGGGCACGACTCATTGTTGACAGAGCTGAGAACGTCAAGATTATAGGACGTGGCGTATTGCTCAGCCCCCTTCGTGGCGTAGAGATAACATACTCCAAGAATGTACTCGTAGACGGCATCACCGTAATAAATCCTCAACACTACACCATTTTCGGCGGGGAGTCTGACGGAATTGTCATCCGCAACCTCCGCAGCTTCTCACGCCATCCATGGAGCGACGGCATCGACATGATGTGCTGCCGCAATGTCACCGTTGAGGACGTTTTCCTACGCAACAACGATGATGCTTTTGCACTATACAACCACCGCTGGTGGTACTGGGGAGGCAGCGAGAACTACAGAATAAGGCGGGCCACCATATTCAGCGACCTTGCACGCCCCTTCAATCTTGGCGGACATGGCGACGACAGGGCAGGTAAAGGCGAGGTGCTTAAAAATGTCCGTGTTGAGGACTGCGATGTACTTTCTGCCGATGGCAACGGAATATTCCAAATCAATACTGGCGACCAGAACATCGTTGAGGACGTACGCTTCGACAACATCCGCATAGAAGATGTCGTAACCAGCCGGCTCTTCAACCTCCAACCCGTATTCTCAAGCAAGTACAACAGATGTCCAGGCGGCAACATCAGAAACATCTGGTTCAGCAACATCAGCTTTACTGGCGACGAGTCAAAACTCAAAGAAAGCATCATCAAAGACTACGACTCCGACCGAACCGTCAGGGATGTCCACTTCAAGAACATAATTGTTAACGGCAAAAAAATAAAATTCCAGGATATAGGGAAATAAAAGGAGCGTACAATATAAAAAACAGCAGAAATTACTATAATAACCTGTTGGCGGAATTAATTTGGTACATATTTAATCCGCCCAACAGGTTTTTTATTTCTCAATATTACATGAATTTAAAACGCCACAAAAAAATGCAGCCGCTTTCATGTGCCATCGCAGCCGCTTTCATATGCCATCGTAAGCGGCTGCGATGGCACATGAAAGCGGCTGCATTTTTCCGCATGTTTTTTAATGATATAAAATTGTTTTTTGGTCTGAAGTAAATCCGGCTTTCAATGCCCCAGCTACGAAATAAAAAATGGGTAACTCGCTTATAGTAAGCTTGTTACCCAATCATTGTTGCGGAGGCAAGACTCGAACATGCGACCTCCAGGTTATGAGCCTGGCGAGCTACCAACTGCTCCAC
>OGLR01000737.1_pt1 | contig 13298 bp, 8 predicted proteins | sample 1572931 | NCBI WGS metagenome assembly OGLR01 (sample SAMEA2581997, study PRJEB24529) | metagenome | biome: Human gut stool | place: China | collected 2011 | reverse complement strand
TCCATAGCTGATGACGCTGCCAGTTCATGAACTTGTCGTAATTTACTCCATAATCAGCACAGAACTCCCGAAGATCCTTGATCTCGCTGCATAACTGGTAGAGGTCATATACCTCCTGGTAGTTTACTTTCTCTTTTGCCATAATCATTTTTGTTAAAGGTTACGGCGCAAAGATATGTCGGCTAACAACTTATGTCAAGGCGGAAAATAGAATGGTTACTTACAGACAGACGGCAAAAGATTATAAATATACATTTAGTTCTACTTCATCAAATAAGGCATAATCTCATATTCTAATCCATCATCTATACAAAAACCCAAACAGTTTTTCATACCGCACCAATAATGTGCCAGAGATAACATATAGGGTCTCCATAATCTATATTGAGAATTCTTGACAGCTCGTTGATATTGACTATTCTCTAAAATACCCTGTATTTGTGACTTCTTAAAAAAATTTCTTAAGACAAAATCAATTCCTAATATTAAATCCATTGGTGGGTATGGGATTCTTGGAGAAAGTAACAACAGCATATGCCCAAAATCATTACCTTCTTGAATCTTCTTTTTTAAATAATTACCTCCAAAAGTCATATGAAAAACAGGATGAATAAAGTCTACCTCTTTTTCATCTTTCTTATCAAAATCTAGGTGCCAGCTTGCATAATGACAAACAGCAAACTTATCCCAACCATCTAACTCTAAACTAAAATTATAAGATAGATTCTCGTCTACCTTTATTGGATATTGAACCTCTTGTTCTTTTAATTTTTTTTCATTGATTTCTATGTTCAAACATAACTCCAATATCTCAATATTGTTAGGTACAGTGCCTCTTGGTATATCTGTAATTTGAAACTTCAATTTATCAACTGAATATCCGATTAACCCGTCTTTACCACAGAATTTAGTCATTCTTCCTATTGCAGTATTAATTGGCGACAAATCATAACAAACCTGTGCCTTTTGTAGTAAATATGAAACATGACTAATATCGCTAATGATTTGAGAATAACTACTCATTTTTTTTACTATATATTCTTTTTAAAGTTTCAAATTTTCCTTGTTCAACAGCAGCTATATTTTGCCATTCTCCTCTATTTATCCTCATCAATGCTGCATAAACAGAAACATACTCTTGATCTTGCCAAATATATAAATGATCCTGATTTGCAATCAACAATCCATCAAGTGGATCTAAAGGCTTATTAAGTCCTTTACAAACGCACCAAAACTCATCACTTTTAGCATATTCAATTTTCTCAGCAGCAACTAAATCTTTTAAATTCGTGACATCACAAATTAATTTAACCCGATCTTGAACAGAGACAGTCCGCAAATGCTGCGTAGAAATATTCTCATACCACCATTTTTCAACTAAACACATCCACCATCTTTCCCATCCTTTAGATAATACACCATTATATTTGCACGTCTGTGAAATTATTTCTATCAGACTATTCCAATCCTTCGATCTATATTTATCAACTCCCAATCTTGCAGCTAATAAATCTTCATTTACTAATAATCCCGGTTTTAAAATTAGTTGATTAAGAATAAAGCCTAGAATTATATGTAATGGATTCTGTAACAAAGAATTTAAAGTCTCTATAAAACGAATATCTAATTCTTCTATATCTATTTCTAATATACTATTTAAAATAATATCCTTAGATTGATCTATTAACTTATAAGATTCAGATAGTGCTTCTAACTGTTTTGAATAAATATTAAAAGTTGTAACGTTAACACTACCTTTGTCTATAAATAAATCGAATATATCAATACCTGCTTTTTCTAAAGAAGATTTCACTTTGTCATTGGCTGAAAATAGAATAATCGGCATTTGTTTTATAAGATTCTCTTTTTGCCGTGATCTTATTTCTTGAGCTAATGTTGAGCCTCTAAAAGTAGCTCTTTTCTTATTTTCATTTAAACAATCATCCAGCTTTAAATCTAAAATTAATCCATCAATATCATCTGAATGATTCTGAATATATTTTAACTGTTCTTCCCAAGAATTGCTATGCTGAACCGTATCTATTTTCAGATTTTCAGATAAAAAGCCGTCTATTTTCTCTACAGCATTTTCATGATTATCATCATCAATATATAAATATTTATTCTCCATAATTCTTTATTGTTTAGGTAATTCTATTCTAAAACAAGTAGAAAAGTTTTCTTCAGGTGGAACTAAATAAATTTTTCCCTTATAATAAACTATTATATCTTTTACTATTTTCAAACCTAATCCTGTTCCAACCATCTGCTCATCAGTAGGGGCATCAAAGCTAGCGGGGGATGTGGTCGTGAAAAAAGCCTCAAAAACACGTTCCCAATTTTTTAGGGGAATTCCATCTCCATTATCCTCAAAATCTATAACAACTGTATCATCATTAAGGCTCCCTACTACAATCCGAATTGTACCAATATCCCTCTTAGCTCTCACAATTGCTTTTTTGGCATTTGAATACAAATTATAAAGAATAGAACTCCACTCAGAACGATGCATAGGAATTATTGTCACATCAAAACTTCTTGCTACTATATCAAATTTTATACCAAACTGGTCTGCATCTTTTTCGATAATCCTTCTAAAATCGTCAATAACCTCTAATATATCTATAGATTCAACTCTTCTATCTAGATTCTGAGTTATTGTTTTTCTAAAATAATCCGTATACACAAATAGATTATCAAAGTTATATTTTATTTTATTGACCCGATTAATAGCTTCTTCCGGTAAGGACATCAATAGTAACTGATGTATCTGACCATAAATAGAAGGCCTATATTGCTTTATCTCATGTGTAAATTCTCCGATTGACAACCCTAACCCCGCTAAAACCCTTAGCATAGATAATTCTTCCAGTTGTCCCCTCAATTCATGAACAATCTGTTTACCTTCATAAAATCTTTTATTTCTATCTATTTGATTGTCACTATTTAAGTTAGCAACACTATCATTTATCATCTTATCTAAGAAATCCAGTTTCTCATTTATTGAAGACTCCTTTTCTGTATCATTCTCAAGAACATCAGCATTTCTTCTTTTCTTAAATCGTGTAAGAGCACTGGCCAGTCTTTGTCTTGCTGCAACTAATGATTTATGTACAAAATCAGATAATTCATTAAATGCTTCATTTTCGATTAGGCCCTCACGACTAGAAGTTTCTTCAAAAAGCATTCCTGTCGGGTCCTGAATTTCAACAAAACCAAATAAATTTTTATTACTTAATGGAACATTTATTACCCCAGAATCCGAAGACCATCTTCGATCTACCTTTGTCCAGTCATCAGTTGCTTCACCATAAGGCAAAACTCTAAATCCATTTCTATAAAGTCTAACCCCAGATGCTGTTAAAGATAAACTTTGAATTGAATTCAATTCTTGATTGGTAATTCGGTCTCCATAATATAATGGACGGTTATAAATAAAATAATAGATTTTAAAATGTACATCAGAAAGTTTTATATAAACTTGATTATCATTTCCTACAATATCTATTACATCATCTAATTCCAAACTCTCACTCTTAATTGACACATGACCCAATATGTTCTTTATCTATATATCCTTCAAAAGTCGCTAATGCCTTATCAAATATAGAGATTTGCTCATTAAAAATCGGTTCACAAAATAAATCATTAGCATCTTGTTTATAAAAATTTGTTTTAAAATAAACATCATCAGAATCACTTGCAGTTCTATCAGACAAATAATTAGGCTGAAATAAGTCTATAACATATCTATAAACACGTTTTATTGAGGCTATTGTCCAAACATCTCTTAATTTATTTATTCTTAAAATAGTACCTTCCTTTTGAAGCTTTGGAATAACTTCAATAGGAAATGTAATAGAAGTCAAATCAGCATCCGATATATAAGAATTCCAATCTATGGTTATTTTTAAAGCATTATCACTATTCGCCGTCTGAGTTATAATTACAAGTTCTTCCCCTAATCGTTGTGTGGCAAAACGTCCAATCCCTTTACGGCCAGCTCTTTGCCTCTTATATTTCGGAGATATTGGATTATGAATTTTATCTGATGAAGATATTCTCATAAAACCATTTATAAGCTGTCCCTCATCCATACCAAGTCCATCGTCACAAATTTCCAATGCTCCACCAATCACATTAGAATTTTTAAAATAAACATTGACATTCCTAGCATCAGCATCATATGCATTTTTTATTAGTTCAGAAACAGCAGTCTCTGCCCTACCAACCAACTCATAACCCAATCTTTGAATTAAGCCAGCATCTATTGTAAATCCAACTCTCTTCTGATCCATTTTATAGAGTATTGATTACTTGGTTAAACATTATATTAGTCTAAAGATTCAGGTTCATCATCGTCATCATAATCCACGAAGCTGTTAGGCTCTTCTTTAATCAAAGATGTAAATATATCCAAAAAAGCGCTATTCCGATAAAAATAATTAGGATTTATTTCCAATTTCTCTTTCAGCATATAATAAAATCCATAATTAGCATACTCTTCCATCTTTTGAATAAGAATATCGACCGCTTTTCGTACTGTAATTTCTCCTTTATCCAGAGCTATAAAATCAATATCTGCACGCGCGACTAAAGCAACAAACATGAACTTCGTTATCTCATGATAATTTCTACGTCCCTTACGTGCATCTACATTACCCCAATTTCGGATAGCCCAACCAAACTTTTTAGTTTCCCCCTCTAATGGTATACTTTTATCAAAGTATAAACCTATGAAAAAAGCCATAATATAGGCTTCATAACCTGCTCCTAAAACTTTTGCACGAGACTCCTGATATTGTGATGTTCCTTTTCCATAATCACATAAACTTTTTATAATTGGCTCTTCATACTGAACTTCAAATTCTGGGTCACGACCTTCCCAAAGATCAAATAATTTATCTCTTTTCATAGCACTAATCTTTTATTTTCGAAATCTTGATGCACACTGTAGATAAGTCAAGGGGATTAAAAGGTTTTTCCTTTTCAATTCGGTAAACAGAACATTTCAAATTTTCTAATTTGCTTTGATTTATACGACAATCTCCCGTTAACACATCTTTTTCAAGCAAATCCTTAGTCACAATGATACATTGTTTCTTAATACCCGCAATAATATTATAAAATTCATCTTCCTTTATTTCACCGAAAGAGGAAGTTGGAGCATCAAATATCAAAGGATAGTCTTCTTCTCTAGTTAAAGTAGTTAAATCGGAAATTGCAAAAAGAATAGACATATACATTGTTGTTTTTAAAGCCCCGTTAGGGTCATAAATATGATCGCCATTCGAACTAATCAAATTAATTTTAGCCTGTCCATTTGCTCTTTCGATAATATTTACAGTCCCGTGAAAATCAGCCGGATTTAATCTCTCCAAATAAGAATTAGCGTGCTCGCTTAGTTTATCTAAGAAGTTTCTTAGATTCTTTTCCCTAGCCGATTTAAATGCACGACAAATTCTATCAAGAATTGTATGAACATCACGATAAACCTTTGTCATACCTTTCGATGGGGATAATTCCTCGAACTTTGCATCAATATCAGTTTTTTGAGCCATCAAATCAGAAAGTTTTCTTTTTAACTCTACAATTCTGTCATCAGCCTTTTTCTTCTCCTCAAAAAATCCCTTTAAATCATGAAAGTTCTTTTCCAAAAGACTTTCTGAAACCCCATCTGCTTGTATAATGATTCGTTTACGTTCCTCCTCTGCATCCTCCAATTGCTCAATAACTTTCTGTAAATCAATCTTTCTTGCGGCTACAAATTCTATATTATCCCTAATTTCATTAGCATATCCAAAGACTCTAGTTGACTCATCTCCCCCAAAACTAATTCCTAAATTGCGAATTTCATTAATATAATTATTAGGAAATAATGGTTTATCTTCTATTTTCTTTTCATTTTCCTTTTTCTGAGTTTCTAGATGTCTCTTATAATCTTCTAGCTTCCTAACCATAAAATTATAGGCATCAGACCCCTCTGGAGCAGGGCTTCCACATACTTTACAAATATGCTCATCTATCATTTCCTGCATAGTCTGTAAATCAGGTAAATCCCATGGTAAAGCAGTTGCCCCATTTGACAAAATGGTCAATTCCTCATAAGCCTCTTGTTTACCCTTCAATCTAGCTTGTTGAGTGATGTATTCTTTATTCAACTTTCTCTTAGTCCGAGCCAAAGCAGCTGCTTTTACTTGAAATTCCTTTAATATACCTGGGAAAGCACAAAGAATCCATTCATCATCTAAAAGTCTTAAATTATAATTCTCTGTAGATTGTTGTTCTAAACGGCGTTTTTTTTCTGTCAACGAATTTATTCTAGACTTAATTTCCTGATATCTTTCACTAGCTTCTTGATTCCGTTCCAAATCCTCAATACGAACTTGATAATCAGATGCTACACTCTCTTGTCTTTCCAAATCAGATTTTACTTCACGAATTTTGGTCATTATATCAATCTGAAGCATCTCATACGTCTTAGCAAGCTTTGATATCTTGTCATCTGATTTCAGTTCTTTTTTATATGCCTTATCTGATGTAGTCTCCAGATTGTCAGTTAATAAAACAAATGAATCAAAATCACGTATATCTGAAAATTTTTCCACTAACGTATTTAAAGCCTTTTCATCTTCAAAAACATTCAAATTGTTTTCTCCTTTAAAAAGGCAGTATCTACGCATGTACGTATCAAAGCAAGAATCCAACATTTGTTTTCCGCTCCGCATAATACGTTCAGATCCAATACAATCATATCCATTGAATTGATAATTTGAAGATATAATACTATCTCCATCACGAGTAAAGTCTAATGATTTTTCTACAATCTTATCACTATCTCCTTCACTCTTAAAATACATTACAACTCGAACCGAATCAGTCTCATTATCAAATAACTCTTTCTTCCGCTTAGCTGATAAGATTCGTTCCGTTTTATCTTCTGTCTGCGATGTATTAAACAACCATTCTAATGCCTCAAAAAATGTAGTTTTACCATCACCATTATCACCAATAATCAAAGTTAGCCCATCCTTAAACTCAAAAGTATTATCTCCATAATAACTACGAAAATTTCGGATTATAATTTTATTTATTATCATAGTACATTGTTTTTAAGGAAATTAGTTACTTCATTATATATTTCTCTCTCTGAATGTCCTCTAAGTTGATAATATATTATCTTTGCTACGGTAGAAATTACAACATTCTCATCATCTAAAGCATTCTGTAACGAATCATAGTCATCAGGGTTATATCCTCCATAACTAATTAAAGCAGAATCTTCTATAACCGCTTTGAAAATTTTATCACCGTTTGTCATAGATTATATTTTTATTAATTAAACATTGAAAGGCCATAATAACGCATCACATCATCCAACTCAGTTACACTATCGATACTGTTCTCTGAAAGCAGAGCAAAATTTTTCACACGCTTCAGTTCATTGGATAATAAACTTTTTTCTAAATAAAAAGACGCTGTATCCATTTGTACCTCTGGAGCTACCACTAAATCATGTATAATAGCCATATGCTTATCTGGATGTTTTCGTAAAATACGACCACGTCTTTGAATAAATTGCCGTGGGTTTCCAGTACTCGCACAGAAGATAGCCAGTTCACTTCTCGGTACATCTACTCCTTCATCCAAACATTTCATTGAAGTTAACACATCTATCTTCCCATCTGCAAAATCTTTTATCATATTATCTCTATCACTTGATTGAGATGTAAACTTTCTAACCGTTATACGTTCATCTATATTTCTGACAATCAGAGCATATTGATCTATCAAACTATCCGTAAACTCATCAACACCTATGACATCTTTCATATCAAATATATCAGACTCTGATTCCGGCTCTTCTCCTTCTGGCACATACACTAAAGAATATTTCAAATTACCTTTAATTCTATAATACTCTTCTAATATATTTTTAAAAACTATTTTTTTATTTGCTGCTTTATGGATGATACGTTTTCTTTTTAATAATAAAGCTGTCAAAATAGGGTCACTTTTTATAAGTGAACTTTGATTTGCAGAATAATACTTGGCTATCTTTTCTGATAGTACTACATATTCTGCCATTTCATCATCTGTTAACCTCACAATATGAGGATAGTAGCAATACCTACATAATACACCATTTCTAATAGCTTCTTCCATACTATACTCAAATGTATAGCTATCCTTAACTCCAAAAAATGAATTTATTGCCAAATTCCCTTCTTCATCATATTGTCTGTCCGGAGTTGCAGAAAGGCCAATACGCCTTAAATATTTTATTTCTGGAAGTCTTTTCATAATTAATTTAGAGCCCATATTATGAACTTCATCGGCAATCAATAAAAGTTTCCCTTTAGGAAAGTCATTTAAATCATAAAAGGTACTTTCTTTGGCGAAAGAAGAATAAGTTGAAATAATAATATATGAGTTCTCCCTACCTGTAGAGCTCAGACGTTCTCCAATTTTGATTTTAGCCACCTCTTCTTTCCAATTATTATTCTTCGAGCTGACCTTTATAATCTTATTAAAATGAAACTTTCGACATTCTTTTTCCCACTGTTCTACCAACGTTATTGTAGGAACCAATATCAATGCTTTATAATAATCTGAGTGTTTATATATTTCCAATAAGCAATTCAGAGAGGTAATAGTCTTACCTGTCCCTGTAGCCATAGCGAAAAGCCCTTTCTGTTTATTCTTTTTCCAACTTTCAAAGGCTAATTTTTGGTATTCTCGAGGTTCATCAAAGGGAAAACATGGAACATTGGTATCTATTACAATAGATGCTTTCTTTCCTTTCTTTATTTCTTTCAATTTTAATTCTACATCCAACAATTCGTCTATCTCCTTCACATCCGAGTAAGTACGAATTGCAGCAATTAAAGCATCTGGAGAAAGATATTCTATATCCTTTTTCTCTCTGGCCATAATCGCATCAAAATCTTTCTTTTGATTTTGAATACGCTTTTGTGTCATTTTATCCAAAGAGTCGCTCCGGTCTATTTTAATCTCTTCTAGATTCGTAAATAGCCCTCCCAAAGTAAAGTTTGCAGAACCAATAAATGAAGTCACACTATCTCCATCTCGGAACTGTCCAGACTTTGTATGTGCTATTCCATTGGTTAGTTTTGGTTTAATAATCCGAATGTCGATTGTTTTATTTCGAATCATAAAAGCCAGACAATTGAAAAATTGCTCCTGATACTCATCAAAGGTTTCTCTCAACAGATAAAAATCAGACAAATCCACACAATTAATCGGACTCTCTCCTAAACCTTTGGTTATAGATTCCTTATCTTTAGAAGAAACAATTTGGTTAATCACCAATCTAATCTTCCCACCTTTTGATATGAAAGAAGCAAAAGCTGTTGCAAGTACGCTAATAGTAGCAGAACTAAAGTATCCTAGTTGCAAATCAAACTCTGAACTATTATTTAATGCATCAGAAAAAAAACGTTCAGGATTGTATACATCACCCACCTTATACATTCCATCGTCTGACCATACAACGTCTCGCAACATAAGCTTACCTCCTTATAATTAAATAAAACAATTTGCGCACATTACCTCGTCACCAAAGACATCAGTCAATTTAGAACTTTTATTTTGTTTCCTGTTCGCCTCTTGACGTTTTATTATATCTAACTTTATCTGTCTAATTCGTTCTGGTTTGATAAGTTCGGCTAAACTCTCATTTTGAATCCAAGTATATCCATCCTTTTCAAACTCCATTGCTTTCTTGAATAAATCCGGATGTTGTTCATACAACCAAATCCATTCTATTTTCTGCTGATAGAAGCAGAAATAACACCCAGAACGACTTCTACAGTAAGTTCCTTTCTGTCCATCAACCTCAAATGGTATCTCCTTGTAATAATCTGGAACTCCTACACCACTTTTTTCTAACAGCTTAAAAATATCCTCTTTTACCAATATATCCGTATTATCCAATAAAGGAAATTCAGATTCTTTCAACTTTCCTACAGGATAATCTGTCGTCTTTAAAAACCGAAAAACGGCATGATTAAAGATTCTGATATCAAAATCCAACAAGGCATTTAACTTCTTTGAATAGTAAAACTGTTTGGTTATAGGCTTCCCTACTAAAGCCATCAATTCATCCTTTAAGACCCCTTCCGGATACAATTCATTGTAAATATCTATGATTCGATTTAAATTATCATTGTGCAAGAACTTATTTATTACCTCCAAACTCCAAATATTTTTGCGAAAGGGGAATACAGCCTGAATATTAGGCTTAGAAGAAACATATCCATCTCGCTCTTCATCTCCACGAATACCAACATAAGATATTGCATAATCTTCCCCTACATACTCTTCAAAAGGCTCTAGTTTCATTTTCTTCGTACACCAACGAGCCTGTGGAGAAGGCAAATAACCTCCTACTAGTTTCAAAAAATATTCAAAGGGAGTAATTAAGAGATTCTCATTCTTCACTGATTTCAAATCTTTAATCTTACCCAAAGATGCTTTTAAACGATCTATCAGGACATAAGTTTCCTGCAACTCACATCCTGTATCAGAATTATAGTATTCTATTTTTAAATTCGGATACTTTTCCTTTAGATAAATAGCTAATGCCGCACTATCTTTTCCTCCAGAAATTCCTAATATATGTCTTACTTTCATTGGTTAATCTTGCTATTTAATATACTTAATAACGTACAGATATCAAAATTTGTATCTCCTGAAAGAAGACTGTTGATTTTATGTTCCAATTCTTTGGACCGTTGTTTGTCCTTTTCAGGCAAACGATAAGTCTGATTTTTCATATCTGCTCCACGAGTAGAAACTAAATCAAAAGCATAAATATCATCATCTTTACTTCCTTCATTCAATAATGACGCAATATCGGAATATTTTTCACATTCACGGAACATAAAAATTAAATTATCAACTAATTCTTCTTCTTGTTCATCCCGCAAAATGTCCAAAGATTGATCCAATGCAGTATAACAAATCGACTGATACCATTCTATCCGATTATCAAATTGAGTCATTACATGGTGATAAAATTCTTTTAACTTATCGGTAAGCAAATATTCTTTTATACATTTAAATCGATCTCTCACCTCAATGATATACTCTGAGTATTCATAAGATTTAAATCCTAATGTATCTATCAATCGTTCTTCAATTCTATCAATAAGATGAGTATAACAGCTACGGAGCTCTTTCACAGCCCGCTGTATAATGCTACAATAATTTGACACAAATTGTTCCTGATTCAAATCTTCTCTTTTATACCCTAAAGCCTCAGGCAAGTCCTCAAAGAAAGCTTTCTCTGGATCTTTAGCATTAGCTAATACATCACGGAATTTAAGAGTCGTCAAATGATTAAACTTATGTGTATGCTTTGTATATTCATTTAATCGATTATAAAAAATAAAGAACGGCTTTATCGTTTCTACGAACTTATCACTACTAATGGCCTCTTTATCATCTAAGTTAATAAATTTCCGATATTGATTAAAGAAAGCCAATCTTATGCCATCCACTGCAAAGGCCTTCACTTCATAATCAGCCGCGTGTTTTTGAAATAAAGCCAACACTTCTAAATCTACTTCTGGTATATATCCACCAGTGTTTACATCATATAATGAATAATCCTGACGTTTCATATAGAAATACGTAGGAATCCAGAAATCTAAAAATCCTTGCTTCAATTTATATGGCTGTGATGACAGAATTTTTAACAGTTCAGATATTCTACGAGCCTTATTTACTGTACTTCTTAAAAACTCTTCACAAACATCCCAAACTGTTCTTATATTATTATTGGGTACATCGGTAAATCTCCCCTCAACATGCAAGCCTGTATTCCGCAATAAGGAGTAATAAATAGTCTTCTCTGGAGGGAATTTATCCGGGGCAAATCCCAAATCTATTTCATCACTATTCCCAACTAAAGCCTTTAAATATTTTGCTCTTGCTGTAGCAATTGGAGAACCAAGTTTATGTTTATTGAAAAGCTCATTATTCATGATAGGAGTATTATAATACACCTCATCACAAATATGTGATATCAGACTATTAAAATCTCGATGTGACATAATTTCTTGTTCTACACCTCGATACACCCAAGTTACATTTTTGTTATAAAAAAATAGGTTATCTGTAATGGCTTTATTTAATTTCAGTTCCTCGTATTCTTTATGCTTCTTTACTTCTGAAATAGCAACTTTATCATTCTTATCTATCAGAACTTTACTAAGAATATAATCACACTTATTAATCTCATAAAGATGTCCAATGATATCCTTTGTATTATTGAATACAGCAAAAACAAGAGCATGTTCGTTTTTTCTACTAAACTCTTTTATCGAATCTAAGGCATCATTACGAGTTGAAAAAATCAACTCAACGACTCCATCTGTATCACCTGATGGAACAATATCCATGGGTGAGTCCAGAATCATGTAGTCAAAAAATCGAGGAGTACCACGTTGATAGAAATGAGCTTTTACAGGAGTAACGCGTTTATTAAAGAATACACGCAATTCATCGGCATAATTGACCGGTTTAGGCACCACATTACCTGCTTTTATCATTTCTTCCTCAATATTTACATCGGTACCTTCAAACAAGATTACTCTCTGTTTATATTCTGCGTAACGAAATAACTGAACTTGTATTAGCTCATTAATAGTGTGTTCAGCATTGGATATATTCATCGCATCTTTTGCATAGCATGCCAATTCTTTTACGGTCATATGAAAACTAGCAACCCCGAAAAGATTCAATAGTCCAACAGCTTTCACCAACTCTATTGCATCACACATCTCACGCTGTGAAGCCCAAATATTCAGTCCTTCTGCACGAACAATCGTTGAATGAATCACACTCCAACTCGTAGAATCAAAATGTACATCTTTCAACGTTGAATAGAAATTGTAAATAATGTAATCATATACAATACCAAGATTATAAGTCATACACTTTTGAGGCTTAAACTCATTCAATGAGCCTTGACCTTTTGCCGCAAGGAAGGAGAATAAAGAGCGTTCATTTTGTCCATATCGTTGAATGGCCTGAGTCATCACATAAGCTGCAAATGGATCCAACGGATATAATTGCTTAGCCGTAGAGTATGATAAAGTATCTTTTAAGAATTTAGTCGTTTGGCCAAGAGAGAATATTCCTCTGAAAGTATCTTCATCTTCGATTGCAGTATGAACTCCTCTTCGTTGACATGAAGCAAGATACAATAAATCTCTGGAATATCCGCCGAATTGCAGCAGATTAACGCAACAGGATTTGATAATTAGGGA
>OGLR01000734.1_pt1 | contig 13327 bp, 6 predicted proteins | sample 1572931 | NCBI WGS metagenome assembly OGLR01 (sample SAMEA2581997, study PRJEB24529) | metagenome | biome: Human gut stool | place: China | collected 2011 | reverse complement strand
GTGCTGCACAAGAACGCGCGGAGCGCCCACGCCGCATCCCTGCATTGCACTGGGCGTGACATCCCGGATCGAACGTTAAAGTTGGAGCTTGGCGAGGACGATCACGTCTGGAAGCTGCTTGCAGACAGCAAAACTTGCAGCAGCGCTTCTAAGATTTCCACGCTTCAAATTGAAAATCTTCTCTCTGAATTGCTGCGGGAACAGACCGAAATCAGCGCCCCTGCAAAAGCCTTGCTGGAAAAGATCGACCCTGCCGGTATCGAAGGTTGGACGCCGAACGGCCTTTCGCATCAAATCCGAAAAAGCGTTGATTCTCTAAGGAAAAACGGCATTTTGGTATCGTTCCGAAAGAGCAACGGAGAGCGGCTGATTTGCCTGAAAAGGGCCGATGGTGCCGATCTTCCCACCGTGGGAAACATCGCCCCTATCGACCCTGCCGGCAGGCAGACTGCCTGCGCCGCGCCGTGAGGCGCGTGTCGCCGCTGTGTGCGGCTTTCCGAGCAGGCTGCGAGTGTGCGCGCGGGTGTGCCATACAGCCCCACGTTGCGCCGACGTGCGGGCAACACGAGAAAACACAGGCGCAATACGCCAGCCCAACGCAGTGAAACCCCGCCGCGGCGGGAAAAATCCTCCCGTTCGGGAGGAGCCAGCATCGCGTTTGTCTGGTCTGCGGCAACGCCGCTGCCCGCCTTCCGCACAGTTTTTGGGCAGAAGCCCAAACCCACTTTATCAACGATAGGAGAACACATGAAAAAAGACATCAAATTCAGCACCCGCATGGCGTCCGCAGACCGCGAAAAAATCCGGGCATTGGCACAGAAGGCGGGCATGTCCATGAGTGACTATGTGACCGCCTGCTGCCTTGGCAAGCGCATCGTCGTCATGGATGGTCTCAAAGAAGTCCTGCGGCAGCAGAAAGCCATCGGCAACAACCTGAACCAGCTCGCTGTGCTGGCGAACACGGGCAAGGTGCAGTTTGCCAATCTGGACGCAGCTGCACAGGAATTCGCAAAAATCAACGTCACCCTGCGGCAGATACAGGAAGGAGGGCGCGGAAAATCGCAATCGTCCATTTCGTGAACTACAAGAAAGGCACACAGTCACGCGGCTGCATGAAAAGCGTGATGCGGTATGTGTCGCAGGTGAGCAAGACGATCTGGGATGGTCAGCAGCTCGTCAGCGGAATCGGCTGTCAGCCGGAAACGGCGTTCGACGAATTTCTGAGTACGAAGCTGCTGCACCATAAAGACGGCGGCGTGATGTTTTACCACATGGTACAGAGTTTTCCAAAAGGTGCAGACATCGACCCGCGCATGGCGCACGAAGCAGCACGCAGATTGGCTGGATACTTCGAGGGCTGCGAGGTGCTGGTCTGCACGCACGTCGACCGCGAGCATATCCACTCGCACTGCATCATCAACAGCGTCAATTTTGAAACCGGTCGGAAGGTGCATATGGCGGACGAGCAGATTCAGGAGCTGCGCGTTCGCAACGACCAGATCTGTGAAGAACTGGGGCTGCCGAAATTTCAGAGGGATGAGCAAAAACGTTCCCGCGGAATGTCCAACGCGGAATACTACACGGCGGACAGGGGTGAAAGCTGGAAGTTCGAGCTGATGCGCGTGATCGACGAGTGTATGCGCTGCGCAGGAAACCGTGAGGAATTTCTGATCTTGCTCCGCTCTGAGGGTTACGACGCTACTTGGACGGACGGCCGCAAGAACATCACCTACACCACACCGGACGGACGCAAATGCCGTGACAGCAAATTACATATAGAAAAATACTTGAAAGAAAATATGGAGGCGGAGTTTGGATACAGAACGGAGAATGACAACACAAGAAATGTTGACGCAGCACAAAAAGCTGATGGACGAGGCGCAACGGCTGGAACCCAGCGTGATAGTCACGGAGCGGAACTGGAGTGCGATGCTCGAAATGCAGGACAGGCTGTTTCGGCAGCAGATGCAGTTGGACACGGACCTGAAAATGCTTCTGACGAAAGCAGAAGCGCAGGAATCTCTGATCAAGATGCAAACGAGCGCAGAAAATTTCGAGAAACAGGCTGGGAGCCTGAACGAGAGGTATTCTTCCAACTGCAAGGCGCTGACAGAGAATACGAAGCTCTCCCTGACCGCGATCCTGAACGATACGAAGAAGCAGCTTTCGAATACGGTGCAGGAGACGCGGAAGAAAATCCGGACGTGCGCGTGGATCTCGATTACAGCGGTGATCTTGTGCGCGACGCTGTGCGCCTTGGCCGTGCTGTGGAGCAGATGACGGATGATGCACCGACACGTGACGGAACAACCACGCCACCGCACATCGACAGTAAGCGCAGGAAGAAGCTCAGGCAAAAGAAAACCGCCCTCGGTCACGCCGAGGACGATCACGAAGATTGGGATATGAAACAGGAACTATGAAAGGAGCGCCTATGGCGAGAAAACGAAAAGAAACTATTTCTGAGGTCACGTTCAGCTACATCGGTACAGATGAGCAGTTCGATGAATTTCTGAAAATGCTGGTGCATGACTACCTTTCGGTGGATCAGCCGTATACAAAGTCGCAGGAGGATTTTGTTGATCATGTAGATTCCTGCTGCGCATGATGGATTGTGCTAGCTATTTGAAAAACAGTGTGCTATGGTGTGTGCTGCAATCGACACACACCATAGCGGAAAGGAGGAACCATGAAAGTCTGGCTGTATTACCGCCTGAGTCGGGACGAGGACGATGAACTGAACTCTCTGACGAATCAGCGGAAAATCATTTATGAATACGCCGTCACAAACGGGCATGAGGTGGTCGGCGAGTCCTTTGACGACAATGTCAGCGGAATGCACTTCAACCGCGAAGGCATTGACAAAATCTACGAAGTTGTGGAAGCTGGGAAAATCGAGGCGATCATTGTCAAGGATCTTTCCCGGCTGGGCCGTCACCGAACGCAGACAGCCCTGTTTATTGACTACCTGCGGGAACACGACGTCCGCGTCCTCTCGGCAACGGAAAATATCGATACGTTCAACGAAAACGACGATCTCATCATCGGCTTCAAGGGTCTTGTCAACGATTTCTACGCACGCGACGGCAGCCGCCGTGTGCGGACCGGCTACCGGCAGAAGCAGAAAGAGGGCATTGTAATTACTCCGCCCTTCGGTTATTTCAAAGACAAAAATACAAAGCGTGTCGTAATCGTAGAAGAAGCAGCGGAAACGATCCGGCTGATTTTCACGGCTTACAACTCCGGCTGCGGGCTGAAGGCAATCGCCAGGATGCTCAACGAACGCAAATGCAAGACACCAGCGCAGATGCAGTTGGAAATGCTAAACAAACGACTTCCCTATACGCAGGATCACATTTCCAAGAAGTATCTCTGGGACGCGACTATGATAGCGCGCATTCTCAGGGACGAGAGCTATGTAGGTACGCTCATCTGCCACAAAAGTGAGCGGAACAAAATCAACAAAACCTTCCGCTTTACAGAGCCGGAAGAACAGTTTCGTCACGAGAATTACCTCCCGCCGATCATCACGCCGGAGCTGTGGGAGCAGACGCAGATGATGCTGGCCGAACGGAAACGGCTGAACGTGCGCGCCGCGCCCTCACAGGAGATCCTGCGCTACAGTGGACTTCTCCGCTGCGCGGACTGCGGCAGAGCCATGTTCGGTAAGCGCATCCATCTGAAAAGCGGCGAACGGGTCACCTATGTTTGCAGCACCTACAACCGCTATGGCAAGGAGCATTGCTCCCAGCACCAGATCGACGAGTCTGTACTGGACAAGCTGATTATGGACGAACTCAGAAATACCAAGGCGCTGTATCAGCAGAACTGGGATGCGCTGGAGCGGCTGATCGCGCAGTGGACACCAAAGGCAGAACTGACCGGTGCGCAGATTGTCAAGTTAGAAAAGCGGATTCGATGCTTGGAAGATGAAACGGAGGCAATTTTAATGGAGCGGATACGAGATCGGGCGAACGCTGAACGCTATGACCGCATGATCCAAAAACGTGAAGAAGAAATCGCTGCGGCAAAAAAGCAGATCGAAGAACTGCAAAACATCTCCGCCGTCCTGCGGGAGCGGCAAGCGAAGTTCAAACGGGATATCAGCATGATCGACGACATTCTCACTGAGGGTGCTATGACGGAAGCGCACCTGCGGATGCTGATTGAAAAAATCTATGTTCAGGAAACAAACGGGACGCTCAGTCTGGACATTCAGATCAAAGCGCCGTTCCGCACACACCTGGATGTCTACGAAAACGGCGTTCTTACCGAACAGTATGGTGCGCTGGATTTTGACTGGGACAGGCTGGCGCACCTGATCTACGGCGAGACGCTTGTGGGATAGGAGGAAATCATGCGGGTCTGGCTTTACGCACGGCTTTCAGGCGATGATGATCCGGCGCAGAATTCTCTGCAAAATCAGCAGGAGATCTGCCGCGCCTTTGCAGAAAAGCGCGGTGACACCATCGTTGGATGTTCGTCCGATGACAATGTCAGCGGCATGAGCTTCAGCCGCCGCGGGCTGGATGCGCTTGCAGCGGCTGCACAGGTAGGAAAGATCGATGCCGTCCTGACGAAAGACCTCTCGCGCCTCGGCCGCCACAAAACGCAGACAGCGCTGTTCATCGACTACCTGCGGGATCATCAGGTTCGCGTGATCTCTGTAACCGAAGGAATTGACACCTTCCGCGAGGAGGATGATCTGATCCTTGGCGTTCGCGGCCTGATGAATGACTATTACGCGAAGGATATCGGCAAAAAGATTCGCGCAGGCTATCGGCAGAAACAAAAAGACGGTCTTGTCATCCGGCCGCCCTTCGGATACTGGAAGGACAAAAATACGAACCGGATTTTCATTCAGCCGGAAGCCGCAGAAACGGTACGCCGCATCTATGCGCTGTATTTGCAGGGCTGCGGACAAAAGGAAATTGCCCGCAGGCTCAATGCGCTGAACTGCAAAACGCCCGCGCAGCTTTGGACGGAGCAGATCGGTCATGACGCCCGGAGGGTGCACAAAACCGGAGATGGGAAGTTCCTCTGGACGTATGCCAGCGTAAAAAACATTCTGACCGAGGAAGCCTACACCGGCGTCCTGATCAATCATCGCAGAGAATACCGGAACGGAAAAGCGCAGCCAATCTCCACGGGTGACTGGCTGCGCCATGAAAATTTTTATCCGGAGATCATCGAAAAAACCACATGGCTTCTGGTACAGGAGCGGTTAAAGCAGCAGGCGCGTCCCGCAGCCGGAAACCGCGCAAAGCACCGCTATGCCGGCTTGCTGTCCTGTCGGGACTGCGGCGACGGCTTCATCCCCATGATCCGTTACTGGAACGGAAGCCAGCGCGTAGAGTACGTCTGCCGTGGGTATCACAGAAATGGAAAAGGTCATTGCAGTTCGCATCGAATCCATGAGGAGGTTTTGGATCAAGCCGTCTGGAATTATGCAGAAGAACTGCGGAAGCGATACGCAGCTGAGCTCAAAAAGGTCACACAATTACAAAAGCAGTGGGCATTGAGGAGACCATCCCTCGATGCCCACTGTTTGGCTTTGCAGAAGGAAATTCTGAAATTGGAGCAGGAGATCGACGAATTGGTGATGGAAAAGTTAAAAAACAGTGAATGTCTAACCTGCCAACCAGACAGCATTTGAACCCAAGGTGCTGTCACCCTCCAACTGCGTGTAAGATTTTGAATTTCTCGAAAAGTTCACTATACGAACAAAATTCAGACATATCTATCAGATGTGTCTGAATTTTGTTCGTGGTACGCCCGAGGGGACTTGAACCCCTACCCTCGCGGAATGGAACCTAAGGGTGATGTCACCTTGGTGAAAGATTTTTATGATTTGATATAACTCTCTGATGAAGCAAGTCTTCTGTTAGCGGCGTGGCTCTTGGAGTTGATTTATACGCCGCAGAAATCGTCCTTAATCTGAAAGCGAAATATCCTCACATTACTTTGGAGAGTGCAATCCCATGTGAGACGCAAGCGGTCAAGTGGTCCGTGGCAGCGCGAGAACGGTATTATAATATTGCTGCAAAATGCGACAAGGAAACCATGCTGCAACGGGAATACACGTCGGACTGTAAAGCTTTTTGGAACCACCGGCATTGCCGGTGGTTTTCTTTATACAAAAAGCGAGCGGATTCGGAACAAGTCCAAATCCGCTCGTTGCTTGACTGGAAATTATTTCAGAGTGAATTGTACACGCGTGGACGCATCGTACATCCGGAGGAGGATGGCTGCGACCTCGCTGCGGACAATGGTGCTGTCGGGGTTGAAGGTACCCTGCTTGTCAGAGCCGGTCAGGATGCCCGCACGATAGAATGCGTAAATTTCATCCGCACACTTGTCGCCCAGCTTCACGTCCGGGATCGCGTTGTCGGCAATGTTGTTGAGCGCCTTGTCGTCCATCGCCGGATAGAAGATGGACACAAACTCACGGCGGGTCGCCGGGGCGTTCATCTGCGCTCTGGTGTAGTTGGCATAGCTCTTGTCCAGAATGCCGTTCGCAATGCCGTATTCGACATATCTGTTATACCAGTTGGTCTTGCCGTTCATCAGCGTCACCTTGCCAGTATTCTGCATCTGATGCAGCGCGGAGGCCAGCTTGATCGCCTCAGCCACGGTCAGTGTGCCGTGCGGTTTGTAGGTCGTAGCGGTCACGCCGTCGATCAGGTAATTCTGCCATGCGCCCTTGACGGCATCATAGAACCAGTCGCTCTTCGACACGTCGGTAAACGGCAGCTTGCTGTTCGCACGGGACGAGCCGGTATTGCCGAGGATGGGATAATACGGCGGGATGATCGGCGTCTCGGGCTTCTTCTTAAGCCCGGCAATGGCTGCTTCCAGCTTTACCTTCGCTGCGTCTACCGCTTCCTGCGTGGCGTTTTCGTCGGCAAGAACAGCCTCCGCCTCACGCATTGCCGTCTCGAATGCGTCCCAGCCGCTTACATAGTCGTCTTTTCTGCGGTTCTGATTGTCGTCGTACAGCTTCTGCAGCGCGCTCTTGTCGACCGTCACGGGAACCGGATCGTCCTTGCTGGTCTCCACGCCGCCGAGCAGTGCCGGCCAGACGCCGCTGCCGAAGTCGTCGATCAGGACGGCCTCATAGCTGCCGTCCGCGTCCTTGCGCAGGCGGTAGATCTCGTTCGTGTCGCCGTTGAAGCGGGACAGGTACAGGCTGCCGTCGCTGTACGCGGTCATGGAGCAGTAGACGTAGTTGCTGGTCGAGTCATAAGGAGGCGCTTCCAGTGCCGACAGCGGCGTCTTTGTGGTGGTATAATCAAAGCCGTAGCCGTCGTCATGCACGCTGATCCACAGATCCCACAGATAACCCGCATCGTCCAGGATCGCGAAGTGCTCCGCCTCATATTCGCCGCTCCAGGTCGGGTTCTCCGGGTCGCCGTACCAATCCGTTGCACCGTCGTACCACGCGTCGCTGCTGTGCGTTTCCACGCCCAGCGATGCGATACCGATCAGGTTCTGTGCATGATGGTTGGAGACCGGAAGCTGAATCGCGTCACGAAGCGTCACATTGCTGGTGTCCATCGGGTCAAACGGCTTAAAGACGTAGCCCATGCGGTAGATACCGACCAGACGGGCAGCGCCTGCCGCGGAAAATTTGGTGCTGTACGCCATGTCGATCATCGGAACGCCGATGCCGTTGTCTGCAACCGCAAGGCTCTTGCCTGTCGCCGGGTCGACCTTGTGGAGCTTCCACGTCTGCGACTCGTCCTTGACCATGGTGCGGTCGGTCGCGTCGATGACGTAGTAGACCTGATCCACGGGGTCATAGGCCATGGCCGCCATGCTGGTGTCGATCTCAATACCGGCTTTCCATGTGCTGCTGTTTTTCAGATCCCAGCTGAACAGCTCCGCCTTACCGTTTGTATCCTGAAGCATACCGGTGAGCGTTACGTTCAGCTGCTCCACTGTAACGGTACACTCGTCATAAATCGAGCGGTTCTGTGCCGAAGCTGCACGAATGGTGCAAGTACCGGCATTTTTGGCCGTAACCACGCCGTTGGCGCTGACGGCTGCAACGCTGCTGTTGGAGCTGCTCCACACAACCTCACGGTTTGCAAGATTCCACGGCAGAACCGATGCTTTCAGCGTCTGCGTCTTGCCAAGGAGCAGGGAAACGCTGTGATCCGAGAGCGCAACTGCGGCGGCGCTTTCCGAAGCGCTCCAGCTGCCGCCCTCGCGCGGGATGCAGAGCGCGTGGAACTCTGCCGGGAAGTAATCGCCCCAGCCGCTTTCCGTGCATTCTGCGCTTGTCTTTGCGGTCAGGTCGATCTTGTGCAGCGCGGAGCTGACGGCAAAGAACAGAACATTCTCTTTCGATTCCCACTCCAGCGAACCGACGGCGCTGAAGTCGTCCTCCTCCGGCGTTGTATAGCGCTGGCCGACCGTCACAATTGCTTCCGGATCTGCGGCTGCATCGGAGGTTACTGCCGTAATCGGCAGGCGGTAAATCTTATAGTAGCTGTAATCTGTCTCGGCAAATGCATAGTAGAAATTGCCGCTGTCATCGCAGGCAAGCGTTCTGGCCTTGACCGGAAGCGTGCCGACAAGCGTCAGCTCACCGCTGTAGCGGTCGATGGTGTAGACCTTGCTGCCAGCATCCACGCCATAGAGCGTGTCGCTTGTCTTGTCATAGGCCATGTCAAGCAGCAGCGTATCCAGCGTGCAGACATAGCTTGCGTTCTCGGGGTCATTGGCGTCCAGCACATACAAATCGCCCGTGCTGGTGGAGGCAACAATTTTGCCGTCCACATAGGCCGCCGCATAGAAATCATCCGCGCTTGCGGCATACGGCGTTTTGACATAGGTTGTATCGCTGCCGCTCATGGTGTTCCAGATCTTGTTGCCGGTATAGTAGGCATCAAAGAGGAACATTGCCGGTTCGCCAGGCTGTTCGCCGATTTCCATTTCCACACGATAGGTGGATTCGTTCATCGCGTAGTCATATGCCTTGACGTAGAAAATGTTGCCGTTGGCACTGGACAGATTCAGCGTAAAGTCATTTGCCGTATTGGCCGCAGTCGTCTGATTTGCGCCGGCCTCTGCCAGTTTCACCGTACCGCTGCGGTCATACAGACGAACAGCCGCCACATACTGGTTGTCAAAAATATTGACGGTCATTTCGTTGTCAGCAACTGTAACATTGTTCACAACCGGCGCGGTGTTGTCGATCACGGCCGTAAACGTCTGCGTTGCGCCGCTGCCGAGCGAAGCCCAGTTCACGCTGCCGTCGTCCTGCACATAGTACTCCGGTGCCAGCGTCAGGTTCAACTCCAGCTGTTCGCCCTCTTTCATGCCAGCGGGCTTCCAGTCCAGCGGCAGATTGACGTACTCACTGGGGTTAAAATACTGCGAATAGAACGCGCCAAGGAAGTGGCCGAGCGTCTGCTCTGCAAGGACGGTATTCGTCGTCTTGTTGATGATCTGCAAACGGCTGTCTGCCACGTTGCGGATGGCGCAGAATTTCCAATAATAAATGCTGTCGCCGTTCTCGCTGTTGATGGCGTTGCGCTCGGGCAGATATTTGCTGTCGTTGACAACAGGGTTGCCGCCAAGCACGCTGCCGCGGCTATAGGGGCTGTTGTCGGATGCGTACTTGACGTACAGCACATTGTTATCGGTATAGGCGTTGCCCAGATACGGCATCCGGGTCTCTTCGCCACTTTGGTAGTGATAGTAGTCGCCAACCTCAAACATACTCGAAGCCGTCCATGAGCCGTAGAAGCCCAGCACCGGGATGGAGTGGCACGTGCCGCTCACGCCCTCGGCGCTTGTGCGCTCCTGCGCGAACACATAGCCCTCAAGATATGCACCAACCGAATAGTCGCGGTCAAGCGCCGCTTTTTGCTCCGCCGTCAGTGCAATGTTTACCGTGACGGTCGCGTGACCGTTTGCGGGAACAGTAACGCTGCTGCCGCTTGCCGCACTGCCATAGGTAACATTTGCCACCAGCGGTGCGGTTGCCTCATCAAGATAACGATCACCGCCGATGGTGGTCATTGCCTGTGTAAAGAAGCTTGCCGACAGGTCATAAGTCTGCTCCGTGCCGGACAGATCGTACAGATCAAACGAGAAGCTGTATGTACCGTTCTTTGCCGCGTCCTCGCCAAGCTCAACCTTGACCTTGCCGTCGGAAGCGCCCTTGTTCGCAGAATCGGCCATCCAGACATAGGAATCTGCCGTGATGGCCGCGCCGATGTTCGCAACGCCCGCACCCTGCTTCAGAACCGACCAGTAATGCGTCGCGTCCTCTCGCGCCGGAGTAGCTGTGGACATCAGCAGGCTCTGCGCCAGATGGCGCACCGAGCGGTTCGTCTTGGACAGACCGGCCGCCTGATAATACTGCGAAAACAGCGCTGACATACCGGCAATCTGCGGCGCAGCCATGGACGTACCGGACATATTCTCATAGCCCTTACCGCCCTGCTCCAGACCGTTGACCGAATAGATGTTGCCGCCAGGGGCGGTGATTTCGGGCTTTAGCTCCAGGCTGCCGGGAACACCCCAGCTGGCGAAGCTGCTCATGGTCATGTACTCGGCGGAGTCCGGAATGACAGCTGCATCTGCGCTGACTTTCATCCTACCCTTATAGTAGAGCACCTTGCTGGAATCGTTTTTGTCATAGACCGGCTCTGCCTTGTCGCGGAACACCTTTGCGGTGTCCTGCGTCACCAGAACGCACGGTGCTTCGTTCCAGTAACTGCTCAGATCCATGCTGATCGTACCGGGGACATTATTGTAAACAATCGTTGCGGCAACGCCATACTGCGCGGCGTTGCTTGCTTTCATGGAGAAGTCGAGCTCACCGCGAGAGCAGAACACAATCTTACCCTCCAGCAGGTCTTTGCCGCCGATGGCGTCATAATCTCCCGTGTTGCCCACGCCGTCGATCAGGATATACTCATACTTGCCAGCGATAGACTTCATCTGCTTCATGCCATGGCCGGCCTTTTCACCGGTCGTTTCCATGTAGATGAACTTCTGGCCGTCAACCTCCAGATATTCGCCGGTGTTGCCGATGTTGTCAACCGACGTGACGGTAAATGCATTGGTGAACGAGCCGGGCGCGCCGACCACGTCCATGCTGACGTCATCGTCATACAGCAGCCCCGTGCCGCTGCTGGCATCGTAGCCATTGGAGCCGGCATAGGCATTTTCCGCCCAGTTGCCGGAGTTACCGGCAGAGATGGACACCACAGCGTCCTTGGACGCAAGGCTGTCCAGAATTGCCTGATAGACCGGAACCGGATCGGTATCCGCGTCCATATAGGCCGTGTACTTCGACGGGCCGGGATAGCTGGAGCCGAGCGAGAGGTTGATGCTGTCCGCGCCCAGAACGATCGCGTCCTCAATGGCCGCCATATAGTCCGAATCATACGCACCGCCGTTCGTGCCGAACACCTTCATAACCAGCAGCTGTGCCTCCGGCGCAACGCCCTGTGTCTTGACGGTATCCAGCGCGGAAACATAGGTGGTTTCGTCGCCGTCTGTCTGCGGGACATATTTGTTTGCCGCCGCAATACCGGCAACGTGCGAGCCGTGTTCCGACTGCGTATCGTTGTCGTGCGTCACGTCGGTATTCTTATCTACATAGTTATATGCGAACGGAAGCTTGCTGCCATAGTAGAGGTCGTCGGCGCTCACGCCGTTCTGCGCAATGTTCAGCTGGCTGAGAACCGCCGTTACCTTGCTCTGGTCGAGCAGATCGAGGCTCTTGATGTAATTCTCATTGCCGTTCGCTTCCTGCTGTAGCGCATAGTCGAATGCGCCGTTGTCAAACGACTGGTGATCGGTATCGATGCCGGTATCGATCACGGCGTGCCCGCGCCGGTATAACCGGTTTCATATGCGACGTTCGTGCCGATCATACTGGAGGACGTGGCCATATTGGGCTGCGTCGCCAGCTTCTCCGCCGAGCGGTCGGGATAGTAGCGCTGCTCAACCACGACCGCCTCAACATCTGGCAGCGCGCGGATTGCGTCAATCTGGTCAGATTCGACATTTGCCGAGATGATGTTCGCGGCCAGCGTCAGATTCCACACCACGTCCAGCTTCTTGCCGCCGAGTACGTCTGCGGAGATTTCACGCGCCACCGCGTTCTGCGAAGCGCGCACCTGCTGCCGGTAATTGGCGGCAGCGTAGTTGGCGGTAAGGCCGTTCGTTGAATATTTATCCAGAACGGATCCACCTTTTACAACGATGGACACACGAACCGGTCCCTCCGCCGACTGTGTCTGGACGGTATCTTCCGCCGCTGCCTGACGCTCCGGATTCAGCTCCGTAGGAACGGTGTCGTTGCTGACCTTCTGAACCTTAACCTTGACATTTTTCGTGTCGTTTGCTGCAAGCGCCGGGATAACCGCCGCAGACATGCACAAAACAATTGCCAGGATCAGGCACACAAGTCGCTTTGTCAGATGTGCTTTCACTGTCTTTCCTCCTGCTTTTCCGCCGCAAGCCCCATTCCGCCATTTCCTGTAATTCTTGAATATATATATATATATATTCATTTCTTGAAATTTCTCAAGGTTTTCGGAACTTTTTAAGCAAATTACGGCTAATTTAATTTTGATTATAATGATGCTTTACCGAATTAGCAAGCGAAAATATTGCATCAAGGTCGCGGGAAATTCTCTCTCACTTTTGGTGATTTTGTCAGAGCCTCCTACATGCCTTTCAAGCATTCGGGTACACAGGAATGCACACTTTTCCATACACTATGTAGCGGCACAATACGTTAGAATTATTTCTGGCTCATGATATTGTTTCCCTGCTGTTTTTTCTAAATTATTTAGAATTGCTTTTTCTATCATTCTGTGTTGAGCGCCTCAGTGACCTCCTGCGCGATGCGCTGCCGTTCCTCCTCGTTTTCCGCCCGCGCATATCGTTCCAGCGCGGCATCCCGCAGTTCTGCTGCCTGCCGGGACCACACCTCGAACTCGCTCTTGGTCATCAGACCGCTTCTGATGCGGGCGAAATATTTTTTGTAAGCCCGTTGGTGAACCTTCCAGACATCGTTGTTCTCTACTTTGCTGCGGAAACTGCTGCTCGCGCCGATCTCACGGCAGGTCTTGCCGTCCTGCCCCGGTGCAGGTTCTGTGCAATAGGCATAGGTCGCTCCCGGTTTCTGTAAAAACCAGCGCCCGCAGTTGGTGCAGCGTTTCGGTACAAAGCCCTTTTGCAGCCCCTTCATGAACTCCACATAGACAAAATCCAGCAGCCGGTCGAAGTACATCCTCTCGACGATCTCGGCTTTTTCCTTCTCGCCGCGGATGCGGTACTGCGTCTTCCCCGG
>OGLR01000731.1_pt1 | contig 13368 bp, 14 predicted proteins | sample 1572931 | NCBI WGS metagenome assembly OGLR01 (sample SAMEA2581997, study PRJEB24529) | metagenome | biome: Human gut stool | place: China | collected 2011 | reverse complement strand
ATATTGAAAATACGCAAATTATAGTATATACTATGGTTGGTAGGTTGCACAAAGCTTTATTTTTGTAAGGCTTTGGCTTTGAAAGGGATTTTTTTATTAAATATTGGAGGAGAGAAATATGTCCAAGCATGAATTTACCAGCATCCGCGTCCCCATTGCAAAAGATAATCCGTCCATTCAGCGCCTAGAATTTAAATGTATCAAATGCGGCGCCTGCAAAATGGTCTGCACTAACGACATCGGCGTGTGCGGCACTTACGATTTAGCTAAAACCAACGACGTGCCTGTATGTATCTACTGCGGCCAGTGCGCCAATGTATGTCCGGTAGATTCCATTACAGAAAAAATTGAAGCGTATGAGGTTTTAGAAGCCATTAACGATCCGGAAAAAATTGTTATTGTCAATACTTCTCCTTCCGTGCGCGCTGCTTTAGGCGAAGAATTCGGCATGGCTGACGGCAGCTTTGTTGAGGGCAAAATGGTTGCACTTCTGCGTAAATTAGGCGTAGATTATGTTTTAGATACTTCCTTTGCGGCAGATTTGACTATTGTGGAAGAAGCAAGCGAGCTGATTGAGCGTATTACCACAGGCAAGCTGCCCTTGCCGCAGTTCACCAGCTGTTGCCCTGCCTGGGTAAAATTTGCAGAAATTTATTATCCTGAAATGCTGCCCCATATTTCTACGGCTAAAAGTCCTATTGGTATGCAGGGGCCTACTGTAAAAACCTATTTTGCGAAAAAAATGGGGATTGCCCCCACTAAAATTGTCAATGTAGCGCTCACTCCCTGCACAGCTAAAAAATTTGAAATTCGTCGCGAAGAAATGTGCGCCGCAGGCAAATATTTAGGTATCGAAGGACTGCGTGACATGGATCACGTTATCACTACCCGCGAGCTGGCTATGCTGGCAAAGGATGCCAATATTGATTTTGCCGCTTTAGAGGATTCTCCTTATGATAAGCTGATGGGTGAAGCTACCGGCGCGGCAAAAATTTTTGGCAACACCGGCGGCGTTATGGAAGCAGCCATTCGTACTACTTATGCCTATATCACCAAAGAACCCGTGCCTACTGTTAAAATTAAGGATTTGGAAGTTAAGGTCGCAGTTGTTTATGGTACCGCTAACGCCCGCAAGCTGATTGAAAAAATTAAGGCAGGTAAAGCAAATTATCATTTCGTTGAGGTTATGACCTGCCCCGGCGGCTGCATTGGCGGCGGCGGACAGCCTAAAGACAGAGAATATAAGGGCGACGCTTTACGCGCTAAACGCATTGCCAGTCTGTATAATAATGATAAGGAAATGCGCGTGCGCCTAAGCCACGAAAACCAAGAGCTTATAGAATTATACAAAGAATTTTATGGCAAGCCCTTAAGTGAGCTGGCAGAAAAAATGCTGCACACCGGCTATCACGATTGCAGCGAGCTGTTAGGCGGAGGCAATATCTCTGCTGATTTCAAATTATAAAAAGCAAGTAACCCTTAATCTCTGCTCTTGCAAGAGATTAAGGGTTATGCTATAATGAACAAATAAAATTGCATACGCGGGTATAGTTCAGTGGTAGAACAATAGCTTCCCAAAAATGATTATTTAAATTAAACATCAAAGATAGCATCTCTGAAAACGCAGACCCAGAGCCGATTTACAGGCTCTGGGTCTTTTTGTGTTTTTATTCATTTTACCTAAATGTCCACTATTAGTGTCGCTATTACTAAGTTAATGTGTTGTTGTCTTGATAGCACAATTTAAGGCTTCCTCAAAACATCCATGATACTTTTTAGCTCCTCCATAGAGGTTTCCCAATACATATACGGCATCAACTTTTGCCATCGAATGACCTAAAACATATTTACTATACTGTTCGGGTACATCATTATTTAATCGTACAGTATTAGACCATTTACGAATTTTATGGGCGCTAAATACCGGAATATTAAGCTTACGGCACCATCTACGCAAAGAGCCATTTAAATTATCTTTATCCTCTGGAAGAACATCGTAAACCTTGCATCCCTTCTTACGAACTTTATTATATTGTGTTCTATCAGGAAGGTTTCTTCTTGAAAAGAAAAGATATCTATGCGTATTACTTAAATTATTTTTCTCTATATAATTTTCACAATCAGCAAAATATTTTCTAAGATATTCTACCGTAATCTTTGATAAAGGTAATTTTCGCGTCGAGCCTTTAGTTTTAGTCGAAGTAACGCCAATAGCATTAACGCCAAATTCTTCTGCTTCCCTCTTACTAATTTTATAACAATTCTGCTCTATATTTATATAGCCCTCATCTAAATCGATAGCATCAGTTGTCAATCCAAATAATTCTGCTGACCGTAAAGCACCATCAGCCGTTAATAACAATTTTACTTTTAACTCTAGAACCGCCGAAGTATCCTTTTGCTTAAAAATCTCAGAATAAAATTTCTTAATATTCTGTATTAATTCTTCACCACTAATTGTTTTCTTCGGTTCAGGTGCTTTAAAAAAAGATGCTCTTTTTAATTTTACTAAAGGATCAGAAGGTATCACTCCTTGTTCTACAGCATAACGAAGATATTTTCTCAAAGCCCTAAAAGCATTGTGGATTTTGACCTCTCCCCAACCTTTACGCTGTACTTCCTCAAGATACTCCCGAACCTGTTCAGCAGTGACATCTACTATTTTTTTATTGCCCCAATATGATTTTAATCCAACATTATCTGTACGAGGATTCAATGGCTCCCAAATATTTTGGTCTGTACTAAGCGAAGTTGGCTTAAACATTAAATCACTATGATATTTAACATAGAGATCGTTCATCGTAACGATGCTAGATAAGCTGCTATCACGATTTCTCGTAAACTCTTCTTTTATTCGCAATTTTTCTTTTGCAATAAGTATATCAGCTTCACGTTTACTATTAGCGGTGACCGTTATTATTCGTTTAATTTCTTTAATCTTACCAGTAACGGGATCTTTTACGCGGCCAACAAAAAATCGGTCACTTTTATACTTTTTGAGCTGTACCATTAGCTAACTCCTTTCCTCGCCTTAATTCCGAATTTAGTACCAGCAATAAATTTTTCTATTATCTTTTCTTCAAAGAGCATCATTTTTCCGGCCTGAGCTTGCCTGTGTTCTAACAGGCCTTCCCTTGCATATCTGCGAATCGTTGCACTAGTTATGCATCCGCCATAATATTCTTCTGCTACTTCTTTTGCTGTAAGTAATCTGGACATTAAAGTCACTTCCTTCCGAAACAATATTTATATCGTTAATCAGCAAAAAGCAATCGCGGCTCCGCCGATTATACTTGTAAGATATATTTATCTTGTGATTATAATAGCACATCGCCCCTTTATTGTCAACGATTTTTAAGAAACATTTACCTTGCGATTATAATATTTTTATGCTATAATGGGAAAAATTATAATAGGAGGTGTATGCCAATGTACGAAGATGATATTTTAAGTCAAGAAAGACTTCTTGCTTTCCTAAAACAAGAAGGCTATGATTTGACCCGTTCAACAATTCTACGCTATGTACAGCTTGGCTTCTTAATGAATCCTAAGAAAAAGGCAAAGCGTATAACGAAAGACAGTAATAGAATATACTATAACCGTTTAGCAATCATTGAAGCAATGACGGCATACCTCTTGTTTAAAGGATCTTGGCTCACACCATCATCTAACGCTAGGATAGCTAGATTAACAGAAGCAGATGTATATCTGGGCAGGCTATTCTATTACACTAATAACCTTCCTGTACTTACTCAGTTTGATGTGGATGAATATACTATGACAGCAAACAAACTTGCTAATCCGTTAGCCGAGAATAATTTGCCCATGAATTTATCCATTATACAAAAATATACTAATGCATCCTTTGACGCTCATATAAAATTATATGATGGTGCCAATGCCACCTTCGCAAACGCTTACCAGCAATACATCAGCACCATATACTCCACTACCTACAACTTTTTGCTAAATAAATATCGCGACAAACTTCTAAATTTACAATATAATACTTATAATTTCTTTGACACCCAGGATTAATGCACGTTTAGCGGCCATACCAACCAACATGCTATCAGAGCTCATTGCTTTATCGCAAAATTTTTTCTCGTGGCTGTTGGCGCTGGCCAAACTTTCCGTTATTATATTTCCTTCGCTGTCTACAATAGTAACTCTTACCGTATACCCAATAAAATTATTTGGTACATCTACTATTTTACTCACCAAATTATCGTTATGCTTATACTTCAAAGCATTTAGTATACGTAAAGCTCCTCTTTTGTAAAGAGTATTGCCTTTAACTTTTGGTAACTGCCCATAATCCTTACCCTCCTGCATGGAGCCAATAACCTTTTTTAGTGTTTCTCTAACCGTCAATAACTGCTTATCCGCATTATACTCATCCTGAGCGGATATGTTATTGACGGTTTTTTCATTTTTACTTTTAACAATATACGGCCTAGACGAATCAACAATCAGATTATTATCTTCAATAACTGTATTTTCCCTGTTCAATGCAAATTGTCCATCAATATTTTCATGAACGGCCATCTGAGCAATAAGGTTTTTTATTTCTTTGATTTTCGCCATAATAAATTCACCTCATATATTTTATTTTTCTTTCTTCTTAGCCTTACTAACTCTTAATATCCTCACAGTATTTTCAATCATACAAGCTTTTATTTGCTCATTATTCAGGAACGTTTTGGCTTTATCAATATTAAAGCTAGTACGACTAGAAGATTTCCATGTTATTTTATACTCGCCACAGCTCCCCGCCTCACAATCTTTCATTTCTGCTTTTATATATGCTTCAGCTTCCTCTTTAAGCTTTTTAGCCTTTTCCATATCAGCCTTCGCTATTTCGTACTGTTCTAACCACTTCTTAGCATCAGCACCCAAAACAACTCTAGCCGACTCATCAGAACGAGGAAATATTTTACTAAGCAAAATATTATCTTGAGACGTAGATTTTGGCGGCTTTTTTTCTTCAACATATTTCCAAAATTTATGAACCTGACCAAAAATAAATTTTACAATAGAATCATCGCGCTCAATTTCCATTTGCCTAAAATCAACACCTCCAATCAAAACCACTAAAAATGCTTTTTTTAAACCTAGTATACCGAGATAATACTGAACCTGAAGAAAATATTCTACAGGACAACCATCATTCCAATCTTCAGCCAAAAAAGCATTGCTCGTTTTAATTTCTAATACGGCATAACTACCATCTGGGCACCGTACATACCCATCAATATTAGCTGTAATATACGAATACTGATAATGAGAAAAAATACAATGTGCTTCTTCAATTTTCAAGCCGCTCCTTTTAGCAAATTCTTTCCTGATCACCGGTTCGAGAATAATCCCCCATTTCATGGCTTCAGTAGGTTCGCTGTTCTGCTTTACTACACCTACCTTCTCGCACCAAATCTGTAAAGGAGACTTCCATCTGCTAACGCCACAAACTGCGGCAACTTCGCTTCCACCAATACTCTTTATGCGCACATTCATCCATTCTTGACGACTCATCTCTCTAGTATCAGCAATTATTTTATAAGATTTCATATAAATATACCTCCTAACGAACAAAAAAATCCTTCAAATCTCGTATGAAACCTGAAGGATTTTATTAATAATTTTTTCTACAATATTGAGGACTCCGGTCACAGCCTGTACAACGTGCTTTTTATCCTTGCCATGGATATATGCCATTATGTACTTATAGGATTGTACTTCATAACCTGTTATGTCTAGCATTTCTGCTAATATTGCGGCAGTTAATTCCGCTACTATTTCAGCTTTGGTATCAGGTACTTCTTTTAACGGTTCTATAGTATCATGAATAGCATGGGCAAGCTCATGAAAATATACTATATAATCCTGTGAACATAAAGTTATACTTTTATCTGTTATACTATAGTACCCTAACGCATTGCTACAAAGCGGCTGCCAGTAAATTTTTATTCCCAATTTTTCAGCAACTCCTATGAACGGCGGTAACTTTTCTTCAATAGGCGCATAAATCTCTTCATTTATAGCATTGCCAACAGTGTTTTCAATACTAAAAACTGGAACACCACGAAATCCCATTAACTTTATTTCTTCTTCTCCGGTTTGCTTATTAATTACTTTACATGTTATAGGAGCTATTATATTAAAAGCCTTTGCCCCTTTAATAACATAACGGCCAACCTCCTTCCATTGTTTATATGTACGTGCATCGCATGTACCGCCAACATATTTCATTATGATACGGTTACAAAGGCTCCACTTATCTGAAGGAATCACCCCCTTCCGCTTTATAAATGTTAATGCAATCTGTTTAGGGAAATCCTTTTCCTTAAACATTTGAAGTAAATTGGTAGCTGCTTCTTCAAAATTTTTCATTATAAAAACCTCCTAAAAATAAAAAAGCCGCCTTTTTAGGCGACATTTAAGCAAAATATTTTATAAAAAATCGGCTTGGCTGGCTTATTTCGTAACAATTTTTCTTTTTAGATTTAGAAAACGATACGTAAATTTGCTTTTTAGCACGAGTAACCGCTACATATGCTAACCGATTTTCTTCTATAATATCAGTAGAATCATGTCCAAGCGCAGGCAATATCCCATCAACTGCACCTATTAAAAAAACATATTGAAATTCCATACCCTTAGAAGAATGTATGCTCATCAAACGTAAATAGTCAGCACTAGGATCTCCTGCAAGCCTAGACATTTGTTTTGTTTGGCAGCGCACAGCTATAATATGTTCCTTAAGCTCTAGCCATGTATTAAAATCATGAATTTCTTCTAAAAAATCCTCCAAAAGAACATCATTATCTGTTTTATAATATTTTTTTAGATATGAACTCCAAATATACCTTGCATAATCCTGTAAGGAAAAATCTCTTGGATTAACTGAAAAAAATTCTTTCAATACCTTAATATTAACCTCAGACAACGACGGAATAGAGAAAACTTTTTTAGAAAATGGCATTGCCGCTCCTCCATCCAAATCCACCAACACATTTTTTGAAATCCCTAATAACTGCAAAGCCCATTTATACATCGCATTATCTGGCTCATAGGCTAAAGCTATAAGCGATAAAAAATGTTTAAATTTACTATTATTCCACTTAAATCCATCACTGCCAACTTTTATAAAAGGGACTTTTTCTTCAATTAACAAATTGTAAATATTCTTAGAAGCAATAGCAGAGCGAAATAATATAGCAATATCTTTAAGCTTGCTTCCTTCACTATGTAACCGTTTCACTTCTTTAACAACCCACTGAGCTTCCTCCTTAGCATTATCAGCTCTATAAAACATGGGCTCTACACCTTCTCCCTTCATAGATTTTAGCATACTGCTAACAGGAAGCACTGTATGAGCTAATGTTAAAATAGCTTCCGTCGAACGATAATTTACGCAAAGATTATACACATCAGCATTATAATAACCAGCAAGCTCCTGCATAACATCAGCTTTACTGCCCCTGAATCCATATATACTTTGATATGGATCCCCTACTAATGTTAAGTTATTTTGCTGTTCGACCGGCCAAATCAATTTAATTATTTCTGCTTGTATATCTGATATATCCTGTGCTTCATCAATTAAAACATAATCATAGTAAGACCCTACCTGACAAGCTACTTTGGACTTCTTTTTTAATAATTCCAAGCAAAAATGTTGCAGGCTATCAAAGCATAATAATTTTCTGTTCTTTAAAACATCAAAATAACAATTTATAATAGATGCTTCTGCTGAATCAATATTTTTCTTACCACGACTAATAATATCTATAATATTTTCTACTGTAATCTGACCATCACCTGAAAATTCATCTATAATAGATTGTAATATTTGCCGTTTCACCCTATCATTTTCAATAAATCTAAACTTTTTATAACCATTAGCGCGAAGTATTCTATAAAAAAAGCTATGAAATGTACTGCACATTACATTGACGTTTTCCTCAATTCTAGAAGTAATCTCAGCAACAGCTTTTTTAGTAAAGCTAATCGCTAATACTGATGAACAAGGATGTAATAAGGTAGCGTAATTTATTTTTCCCACAATAACACTGGTCTTGCCTGTACCTGCACCGGCATTAACTATGCTCACTCCCTGCAATGCTTTAATAGCTCGCATTTGTTCTTCGTTAAAATTCATCCCGCTCTTCTTTGATTTTGTCTGACTAAAGATTTTGTTTGCCATAAAAATAAACCTCCTAAAAATAAAAAATGCCGCATCCAACAAACGGATACGGTTAATTATATGGATGTAACTCAACACCCCCAGGGCTAAAATGCTTATACAATGACCCCATAATCAAAATAGTTAATACGCAAAAATTTGTTACTGTTTGATATCATATATGTGTAAAATAGAATTATATAGGTAATTATATCTATAGAATCAGCTTAAATGCTGAAATATTAAAAGAAAGTAGAAATTTCCATCATGACAGTGATTGATATAAAAAATTTACAAAACCGTCGAAAAGCTCTTGGCCTTAGCAAGTATAAAGTGGCTAAACTAACGGGACTATCTCGTCCTACAATAATTTATGCTGAACGCGGTGAAAATATAACGATAAAAACTTACAATACTTTAATCAATCTATACACCCGTTTGGAGGAATACCAATATGCGAAACATTAAAATAGAACAACAAAATTTTTACTGGATACGTAAATATTATTTTAACCTATCTGCTCAACAAGTAGCTGATAAATGCAATTTAACTGCCGCAATGGTACGCAAAGCCGAAAAAACCAATTCCATTAAACTTTGCGTAGCAGAAAAACTATCAAATTATTATCGATATCTTTACACTAAAGTCCAAGAAATACATCCCGAATACATGAAAGGTTACAAGTTAATATAATGTTAAATCCATTTGCAGAATTAATAAGTAAGAATATGCTTCAAGAACAAGATCAGTATATAATGGAAAAAAGGCCGTATATTACAGACATCTATCATATTAATAACCAAAAATCTATGAAAGTAGATTATCTTGCTGGAGTTGACGCTATAGGTATTGGAACCGACGGTAAACAATATAATATTCAGTATAAATCACGTCAATCAAACCATACCGACTTCGTTTTAATCGCAAAAATGCTTACTGGAAAAGCCGCACTGGACGGCAACATAGGATTCATTTACAACGATAAAAAATTCAGCTTTGATACTGCTCATATAGATATATGGATAGAAACTATTGCTGGCCAGCATTATAATATAACCCGTGAAGAAATAAATTGTTTGGAGCGTGATGCCAGTTTAGGATTAAGCAATGCTATTTCAGCTATTAAATCTCGTTTTTTTTACGCTGACGATGGCAGTTCTTTTAGATCTGGCGATTATTATGTATTTATTCCTGTAGAAAAATTAAATAATCTGCGACAAGATATTTTTCTTCGATCTTTATGATTTTTTTGTGAAATATCCATTTGGAGCTTGTATTTTACAAGTAAAAAGTATATAATAATTATGTATAGGCAGGCTATATCTCTAAGATTAGCATTATATGGAAAATCACCAATCTTGCTTTAGGTAAGACGGTCGCCTACTAAAAAGCATTTTCCCTTACATTATTTACGATAATTAGATGCCGAAAACAGGCAAGTGTATTTATTGTAGATTGTAAGGGAAAGTGCTTTTTGCTATAAAGCCTCTTCTCAATCTACAAAATTGAAAGGAGGCTTTATAATTCTAGTAGCAGACGTATTAATTAGGGGTAATTTCTCGCGACATTTTTAACTTTGAGAAGGCCGCAAACGCCGATTCCAAGAGGCTTTGCGCCTTCTCACACAAATTCCAGAAACTTCATTTAGGGTAAAAATTTCCAGAAATTACTCCGACTCTACTAGCTATATCTACCATGATCCATACTATTCAGATACAATATATTATAACGTCAAACGAATTTAGCCAATTACTGAAAGACGTATATAAACATATTGCTAAATCATCAAATAAGGAGGATATAATTAAGACCATAAAAGAATTTCAAGCTTTTCCTAAAGCACCGGCATTACACATTCCTTCGCGAACCATAGGAATATGCAGTATGGTATTCTATCATGATAAAGAAAGCCCAAATATTATCTATCTATCCATTACCATAGATATTCAGTCTTTGATAACCAATAGTAGAACACCGGAGGTCTTTCTGCCAAATTATGATGGAGTAAAAGCTTTATGCTTGTCTTATGCCTCAGTAATGATAAAAATATTTCCTTCAACAATAGAAAGAATACCTTTCTCCATAACTGATGGTTCCAGTTTTACGAATTTAGAAGATGATTATAGCCGGTATCGACTTCCTTATCTCTCTTTAAGTAAGTTAAAAAGAATCGATTATTCTTATAACCTACTGGCAAGCGAGCACAAAGCCGAAACTATTAAGCTAATGCAAAAATCATATCACGATTCTCGTAAAGAAAAAAGTACCTATCAAAATAATAATAATTTTACCGCTAAAAGTAAAGCTCAAAAGCCAACATCAGAAACTACCGTTTATGACAAAGCCTTATATTATCGAGATAAAGGATATCCGCAAAACCTTGTAGACGCGGCTAAAGATATTATAAGATTCGAATATAAAAGAAATTCCTTTGCCAACCATTGGCTAGTAAAAAACTATCCAATCCCCTCAGAGTTTAGAGCCTCTCCATTTATTCGCCAACGATCCCCAATAGCTTTTTTTGACGAAGATACTTGCGCCAGAATATTAAGCAATGAATATAGAACGCATATAGGTACTGGCACATGGATGCAAGATTACTACTTTAAAAAAGCTTTGAATGCTAGTTCATTAACAACTAAAGCTCAAAACACGATAAAAAATAAGATTGCACCAATAATCAGTCAGGCACGTTCTATTACTAAAGCCAGAGAAGCTTTTATAAGTAAAACATATCGTTTAGCGAAAACTGGTGAAATAATCAGCGGTTCTAAGGCAACTTTTGATAAATATCTTCATCTATTAGAAGATATAAACTTAAATCCATTCCGAATACCTGATACATATACAGGGATAACGGAAATTGCTAATCCTATAAATAACATTCTAATTCCTACAACAGTTAAAAATTACAATTACCAGCTTCCTTCAGCAATAAGCTCAGCTACAAATTCATTATTAGATTACTTATGGAATAGTTTAGAACGAAGAAAATAGGTATAAAGCAAATTCTTATGGTAATTCTTACAAACCTACAAATCATTGGTGTTAAACTATAATTTATATTATTTGATTTATGAAAACTAGGTTAATCGCTATAGTGAGCGCAAAACCTTTCAATAGAAAAAACGAAAACACCGCTGATATTTTTGTCAGCGGTGTTTTATTATTTATAACGCTTATCTTAATTTAACTCTGTTTCATTATCCTCAATAGGAACCAAACTGTTATCGGAAAATGTACCTAACGGCAACGAGCATCGTTCCAGCCATTCTTCAGTAGCTAATTCAGGAATAGGATCCAATAAGCATTTTCGGTTCATGCAATCTCGGCTCATATCTACAAGCTTCTGGTCATAGTTGGTCTGCAAAACCTTAAAAATTTCCCAACGAGCATCGTCCGGCAAATGTAATAACGTAATTTGCGTCTTCCCTGCAAATTCAAAAATATCCATCACTTTAAACCGAGCTCCCCGTGGAGCTACTACCAATCCCCAGTTTTTATCATCGATACTGCCAAAATCACGAAAATGATTACTTAAGATAGCATAGCGATGCGTGGTGACCATACCGCCCACTCTCCATGACGCATCAGTAAAAAATGGTACTCTAATAATCTGACCTACTTTATATGGAGCCATTTCTTCCGGAGTTAAATTTATGTCACGAACTAAAATAGATAAGCCGGGAAACAGTTCATTAAACAGATCTTCTAATATTTCTTTTGTTAGTTCCATCAAAAAATTCCCTCCTTGTCTATATTATATACAAGGCAAGCAATTATCGGTATATTAATTTTTCTTCACCCAATCGCTTTTTACGATTACCCATTTCTCTCCAATAGATGGCTCCTTTACTCTCGCCCACTCCCCTTCATTGACAGGAGAAAGAATTGAACGCGGTAAATTCAATTGTATAGTCTGACCACCATCAGTTAAAGCTTCTATAGTTACATTTGCAGTCCCATCATTTATACTAATCAGCTTAAAATATTCATCTTTTTTCAAAATATAAGTATCACCGCTTGCTGATTTAGCAGTATAATTACCCCGCAATATTACGATAATAGGCTTATCAAATTTTACTTTTTCTAAAACTGTAGGAGTTATAGCAGTCTTTAACGGTTGCTTCGTGGATAATAATGTAGGAGTATCAAAAAGATATATGCCATTGCCAGGAGTTAAAGGCATTGTTTCAATTTTACTAGTCGCATTCTTTTCCCCAAAACCTTTTCCTATAAAAGCGCCAACAGCAAATAATGCTACTGCAATAATGATTGTGATTTGCTTATTCATATTTTGTTTCCTCACTTTAATTCACTAGCGGATATTACTTCACCATAAACGTAACCTTCTCTGCCATCATTCAATCTGATCTTAACCCATCCACGCTTATATGGCATTTTCACTTCATCTGAAGTTAGTGTAATACTACGCTGTTTACCGTCAATATTTACTATAGCGTCATATTCTCCAGTACTGGAATCATATCTTTCTATACGAGCTTGTGTACCAGAAGGAACGATATAAGAACGAGAAAAGATTCTTTCTATTTTTAAATCGTGCCGTACTATACCAATATTTTTATCTTTATCTAATCCTGGCAGAAGTCCTAAATATTCTACTTCCACCCCTTTGTCTAATTTAGCAATCACAACTCCAGAAAGATCAGAAGCCCTGTCATATACATCAATATCCGGATACATAATTCTGGCAATAGGTTTTGCTTTCTTTACTACCGCCAAATTAACATTGCTGGTCAAACTCTTAGTATCAAAAGGTTTAAAGCTTTCAGCGCCAACGCCAGAGAAAAAATTGCCATAAACATATCCTGATATCATTCCTAATATCAGTCCGCATGTCAAAGCTGCCATACCTTGCTTAGATATATACTTTTTGGAAACGACCAGTTTTTCTACTATTTTATTAGCGGTCTCGGTTGCTTGTTCCTGATATTCTTTCACAGGTATACTAGCTGATTTATTTTTTATATCGTCCATAGCAGAAGTTAATTTTTCTTTATATTTATCTGCCGGAATAGCTTCTACTTTTTCTTTAGCGGTATTAACTGCCAAAGCAATTTTTTCTTTATATTCTTCCAGAGAAACATTTTCTAATTTGCCAGATAGTTTGGCGGCCCTTCCTGTTAGATTTTTAGCCGACATTTTAAAGCCAGAATTAGTC
>OGLR01000727.1_pt1 | contig 13512 bp, 10 predicted proteins | sample 1572931 | NCBI WGS metagenome assembly OGLR01 (sample SAMEA2581997, study PRJEB24529) | metagenome | biome: Human gut stool | place: China | collected 2011 | reverse complement strand
CTCTGCGACAGGAGCGCATCGTACTAAAGTACGAGCGTGCCGCGTTTCTTATACCCTGCCAAGGGCTACGGGGATTTGATAGCATTTCTTTACTAACTTTCTATTTACAGCTTTGTGGTCCACTGGGACAGATCCCAGACCTGGGTAGCCAGGCCATCGTAGAATTCCGGCTCATGGCAGACCATGAGAATACTTCCCTTGTATTCTTTCAGTGCCCGTTTCAGCTCGTCTTTGGCATCCACATCCAGATGGTTCGTTGGCTCGTCCAGTAACAGAACGTTCGTGGCACGGTTCATGAGCTTGCAGAGTCTTACCTTTGCCTGCTCACCACCGCTGAGTACCTTTACGCGGCTCTCAATATGCTTTGTGGTCAGACCGCATCTGGCCAGCGCAGAACGGACCTCATACTGGGTAAACGCGGGAAATTCCTGCCAGATCTCTTCGATACAGCTGTTGTCACCGGAACCGGACATTTCCTGCTCGAAATAACCGATCTCCAGATAATCCCCCTGCTCCACTTCGCCGGACAGAGGCGGGATCAGTCCCAGAATGCTCTTCAACAGTGTGGTCTTACCGATACCGTTGGCACCGATCAGCGCTACCTTCTCGCCACGTTCCATGGACAGATTCAGGGGCTTGGACAGCGGCTCGTCATAACCGATGATCAGATCCTTTGTCTCGAAAATGATACGACCAGTGGTGCGGCCCTCCTTGAAAGAGAATTCAGGCTTCGGCTTCTCCGCAGCCAGCTCGATGACATCCATCTTATCCAGCTTCTTCTGGCGGGACATGGCCATGTTACGGGTGGATACACGGGCCTTGTTTCTTGCTACGAAATCCTTCAAATCGGCGATCTCCTTCTGCTGACGATTATATGCGGCCTCCAGCTGGGATTTCTTCATGGCATAGACTTCCTGGAACTTGTCGTAATCGCCCACATAGCGGGTCAGCTCCTGATTGTCCATGTGATAGATCAGGTTGATGACACTGTTCAGGAAGGGAATGTCATGGCTGATCAGGATAAATGCGTTCTCATATTCATTCAGATAACGCTTGAGCCATTCGATATGTTCCGCATCCAGATAGTTGGTCGGCTCATCCAGTAGCAGAATATCGGGCTTTTCCAACAGAAGTTTGCCCAGCAGAACTTTGGTACGCTGACCACCTGACAACTCTGTCACATCACGGTCCAGGCCGATATCCATCAGTCCCAGAGCTCTTGCCACTTCCTCCACTTTGGCATCGATCATATAGAAATCATGCATAGTCAGCAGATCCTGGATTGTTCCCAGGTCTTCCATGTACTGTTCCAGTTCTTCCGAGGTGGCATCTCCCATTTTGTCACAGATTTCATTCATCTGTGCTTCCATATCGTATAAGAAATCAAAAGCGGAAGCCAGTACCTGACGGATCGTCATACCGGGGGTCAGCACTGTATGCTGGTCCAGATAGCCGACGCGGACATTCTTCGCCCATTCCACTTTGCCCTCATCCGGCATCAGTTTACCGGTGATAATATTCATAAAGGTAGATTTTCCCTCGCCGTTGGCACCGATGAGACCGATATGTTCCCCCTTCAGCAGGCGAAACGATACATCGTTAAAAATAGCACGGTCTCCAAATCCGTGGGTCAGGTGTTCTACGTTTAATATGCTCATATTTCCTCACATTCTGCTGCTTTGCAGCGTCGTTTCCATCAATAGTCCTTTGCAAGTATAGCGTACTGTCCGTAGTTTTGTAAAGAAAGAAAGCAAAAAGGGTGGAAAACAATAATTTTTTGTTGTGAAAAAGAGCACATATGTGCTATGATGTACGCGGTTTTGCGAATGGGGTTCTGAATAGTTACTATTTCCTGATTAAATACAGAAAGAAGGCAGCGTATGCTTTTACTTCAACAAATGGTGATTTTTTTCCTGATCATGCTGATCGGGTACATCTGCAGAAAGGTCGGAGTATTCGGGGAAAATACCGGCAAGATGATCTCCGGTATCGTCATTAATATCGGCAATCCGGCGCTGATCATTGCCTCCGGCATGAATCCTGAAACATTGGAAAATAAGGCGGCATTGTTGGTTACGCTGGCTGTGGCGCTGATCTTTTTTGCTATCATGTTTGTGATTGCAGAGCTGATTCCGAGACTGCTTCGGGCAGACAGAGAAGATTATGGTTCTTATCAGGTCATGACGATCTTCGCCAATATTGGCTTTATGGGCTATCCTCTGCTGGATGCCATGTACGGCGGTGAAGCAGTGATCCATGCTGCAATTTTTAATCTGCTTTACAGTGTGCTGATCTATACCTATGGCATTAACAGGATGAAGACCTCCGGACAGCGGGAAAAGCTGAACGGGAAACAGCTGATGAATGTGGGGGTGATCTCCTGCCTCATTGCAGTGACCCTGTATATCAGTAATCTTCCGGTTCCGATGGTCTTCAAAGATACTGCCACCCGGATCGGAGCTGTCACCGGACCATTAAGTATGCTGGTAATCGGTGATTCGCTGGCACAGATCCGGTTAAAGGATCTGTTTACGGATGTGCGGCTGCTGCTCTTTTCTGTTGTGAAGCTGCTGCTTATGCCGGCACTGCTTCTGTGGGGACTGCGTTTTTTCATTACAGACCCCATGTTTCTGGGTGTCTGTCTGGTCATGACGGCCACACCTGTCGGCAGCATGACAGTCATGCTGGCGCAGCAATATGACGGTGATTACCGGCTGACCTCTAAGGGCGTGGCGCTGACCACTGTGCTGTCCGTAGCTACAATGCCGTTTCTGTTCTGGCTGTTGAAAATTTAATGAAACTTTTTCTGCCGGATTGTCGTCTGATAGAATAGGGATCCCCAAAAAGGGGATACTGCAACTGAACATGGGAAATATCCCTGCAAAAAGAGGAGAGATTTTATGAAAAAGAAATTAGCATGTATGTTACTTATGGGTGCTCTGGCACTTTCTATGACCGCCTGCGGAGGCAAGGATAATAACGGTGCTGCATCAGACAACCAGCAGTCCACCATGGAGAGCACCGCAGCGGGACAGGAGACCGGCGAGGCCGGTAGTACAACCGCTGCACAGAATCCGAAGGACGCTGCGAAAGAGTTACAGAGTGCAAAAAAGGCAGTTACGGATGCACTGGGAGACAATTACTGGCCGGATTCCGAGATACCCGGGGAAATGCTGAACGAGACCTACGGTGTCAGTGCGGAGCTCTATGATGCCTACCTGGGAGAGGCACCCATGATCAGCGTCAATGTAGATACTTTATTGATTATTCATGCAAAAGATGGTAAGGTAGAAGAGGTAGAAAGTGCATTGAACGCCTACCGTGACAGTCTGGTGAATGACACGATGCAGTATCCCATGAATCTTGGCAAGATACAGGCATCCCGAGTGGAACGGATAGGCGATTATGTATGCTTTGTACAGTTGGGTGCGGACACTTCCTCTGTGGAAGAACAGGGCGATGAGGCCGTGATCACTTACTGTCAGGAGCAGAATGAACTTGCCCTGGAGGCTATCAGACAGACTCTGGAGTAAATACGGAGTAGAGTGAATGGTATTCAGCAGTGTATTGTTTCTTTTTCGGTTTTTGCCGATTTTTATGATCTGCTATTTCCTGGTTCCCCGGAAGATGAAGAATCTGGTTCTCTTCCTGGGGAGCCTGGTCTTTTATGCCTGGGGAGAGCCCGTCTATATTTTCCTCATGCTTTTTTCTACCATATCCGATTATGTGTGGGGAAGGCTGATCGAAGAATACAGAGGGAAGGATCGCTCCAGGATCTTTTTGCTATGTTCCATTGTCATCAATCTTTTTATCCTGGGATTTTTTAAATATGCCGATTTCCTGATGCAGACGGTGAATGCGGTCTTCGGAACGTCGATTCCGTTTCTGAATCTTCCGTTACCCATCGGAATTTCCTTTTACACCTTCCAGACCATGTCTTATGTGATCGATGTGTACCGGGGCGATACAAAAGCGCAGCGCAATATTCTGCAGTTCGGTGTCTACGTGACCATGTTCCCACAGCTGATCGCCGGGCCTATTTTAAAGTATCATCAGGTGGAACGGTATCTGCAGGACAGACGGACCGACCTGGATGCCATCAGCTATGGTGCGAAGCGTTTTGTGACGGGACTGGCGAAAAAGGTATTGCTGGCCAATAATCTGGGATTATTATGGAAACAGGTAACGGAGCTGGGAACGGATCAGATGAGTGTTCTCATGGCATGGCTGGGAATTGCCGCCTTTGCATTGCAGATCTACTTTGATTTTTCAGGCTATTCCGACATGGCGATCGGACTGGGGGCAGTCTTAGGCTTCCATTTCCCGGAGAACTTCAATTATCCATACGTTGCCACTTCGGTCAAAGATTTCTGGCACAGATGGCATATTTCCCTAAGTACCTGGTTCAAGGAGTATGTGTATATTCCGCTGGGTGGCAATCGCAAGGGCTTGCCGAGACAGCTGTTTAATATTCTGGTGGTATGGATGCTGACCGCTTTCTGGCATGGTGCCGGCTGGAACTTCTTCTGCTGGGGCGGACTGCTCTGGATCTGCATCGTACTGGAACGGCAGCTGGGCAGATTAAAATTTGTACATAAAATGAAGGTACTGCCGCACATTTATCTGTGGCTGGTCATCCCAATGAGCTGGATGTGCTTTGCTATCACGGACCTGTCACAGTTACAGGTCTATCTGGATAAGATGCTGTGGCTGGTACCGGGCTTCAGCGGCGGTTACGAGGATGCCTGGAAGGCACTCAGTACCTATGGAGGACTGCTTCTGGTCTCTGGACTGGCCTGCACACCGGTCATTGAGAAGCTGTACCATAAGTGGCAGGATAAGCTGCCGGTGAAGGTGCTTCTGGCGGGGCTCTTCTGGTATTGCATCTGGAGACTTTTATTAGAAGGAAATAATCCTTTTATGTATTTTAGCTTTTAGGAAAAGGTCATTATGCAATGAATCATGCAGAAAATAAAAATATTTGGTCGAAAATGAAGGAAAAATTGCATAAATACTCCTTTTTGGGATGTCTTTTGCTGGCGGGAATTGTATTCTTTACCTGGACGGATAACTGGCAGGTATATACGGAACCGCTGCAGGAGACCTATACGAAAGGAGTGCTTCTGGCGGAGCAGCTGGTGGAAGGAAAATGGCCGGGAATATTCGGGGAACAGAGTGATGCAACGGGATCCGTATCCGGCAATGTGCCGGGGGAAAACGTACAGACCGGAGATACAGTGAGTGACGGGAACCAGACGGATCAGACGATGGGTACGGTGCAGAGTCCCGCCATGGGAGAAGAGGCCGCAATGCCGGAGACCACCGGAACAGAGACGCAGGATCCCGCCGCGACGGTTCCTGTGGAAGAGATACCGCAGGAAGTGGTCTATCACACGGTGGATGACAGTTATTTTGATGATGCGGTATTTATCGGGGATTCCCGGACGGTAGGCATGTATGAGTACGGCGGACTGGAGGAGACATCCACGTTTTATGCTTCCACCGGACTGACAGTCTACAAGATGTTCGACAGTGCCATTGTATCGGTGCCTGGACAGAAGAAAAAGATCACGGTGGAGGAAGCCTTGTCGGAGAAGCAGTTTGCCAAGATCTATCTGATGATCGGTATCAACGAAATGGGTACCGGCACAGTGGAATCTTTTATGAAGGCTTACGGGGAAGCGGTACAGCATTTGCAGGAATTGCAGCCGGATGCGGTGATCTATCTGCAGGCCATCATGAAAGTAACAACGGAACGCTCCGAACAGGGGGACTATATCACCAACGAAGGAATCGAAGCCAGAAATGCAGAAATCGCAAAGCTGGCGGATGACCGGAAGATATTTTTCCTGGATGTAAATCCGCTGATCTGTGACGAGACCGGTGGAATGGTGGCTTCCTATACTTATGACGGTGTGCATCTGAAGGCACAGTATATTCCTATCTGGCTGGATTTCCTGAAAGAGCATGCGGTGGAGTGATTTTCCTCTTGACTGTAGAACGGTGAAAAGCTATCATGTAACTAATAGAGTCACATAGGTGAGGGCAGATAGAGGACTATCTGCCCGAATTTATGCGACGAAAAATAGTTACATGTTCACATGTCTATGACACAGGAGGAGAAAAATGAGCGAGAAGACTACACTCGGCGAAAACGGCATTTACGATGCCAGATCCTTGGGCATGCCCAAGATGCTTCTGCTGGGACTTCAGCACATGTTTGCAATGTTCGGTGCCACCATTCTGGTACCCATGCTGACAGGTCTGGATGTTTCCACAACACTGTTATTTGCAGGTCTGGGAACTTTACTGTTCCATCTGCTGACCAAGAGAAAGGTACCCGCATTTCTGGGTTCTTCCTTTGCATTCTTAGGCGGTTATGCCGCGATTGCCCCTATGGCAGACGGAGCGGACAATTCCGCACTGCTTCCTTATGCCTGCTTCGGCGTGGCCTGCGCAGGTCTGCTGTATCTGGTATTATCCCTGTTAATCAAGATCTTCGGTACCGGCAAGGTAATGCGTTTCTTCCCGCCCATCGTAACCGGCCCCATCATCATTGCCATCGGTCTGACCCTGTCCCAGTCCGCTATCAACAACTGTTCCGCAGACTGGCTGATCGCAGTGGTTGCTATCGCACTGGTAGTGATCTGCAATATCTGGGGTAAGGGAATGGTGAAGATCGTTCCGATCATCATCGGTGTTGTCGGTTCTTATGTGCTGGCAGCTATCTTAGGCCGTGTGGATTTCGCACCCGTTGCGGAGGCTGCATGGATCGGACTTCCCATCCACTGGAATGAGACTGCTTTCTGGGCACTGTCCGATGGTAACACTTCTCTGTTAATTACTTCCGTGATCACCATTATGCCGATCGCACTGGCTACCATGGTAGAGCATATCGGAGATATCTCCGCTATTTCTTCCACTGTTGGTATCAACTATATCAAGGAGCCCGGATTACATCGTACGCTGTTAGGTGATGGCCTGGCTACCATTATTGCATCCCTGTTCGGCGCTCCTGCAAATACCACTTACGGTGAGAACACCGGTGTACTGTCTCTGACCAAGGTATTCGATCCCAGAGTTATCCGTATTGCAGCAGGCTTCGCTGTACTGTTCTCCTTCTCCCCGAAGGTAGCAGCATTGATCGGATGTATGCCTACTGCTACCTGTGGTGGTGTATCTCTGGTACTGTATGGTATGATCTCTGCAGTCGGTGTTCGTAACATCGTAGAGACTCAGGTAGACTTCACCAAGAGCCGTAACGTTATCATCGCCGCTCTGATCCTGGTACTGTCCATCGGTATCAACTACAGTGCAGCAGGTGCTATCGCATTCCACATCGGAGAGATCACCATCAGCCTGTCCGGACTGGCAGTTGGTGCACTGACCGGTATTATCCTGAATGCAGTACTGCCCGGCAAGGACTACAAGTTCGATGAGGACAAGCCTGATGACACCGGCGTATGCTTCGCAGTAAAGGGTCAGGAGAACTAAGACATTTTTTGCGGAAAACAGCATAAACTGAACAAAGAAAGTAAGAGGGAGTATTCATGGCAGGAACATAGAGCTGTGGATGCTCTCTTTTTCATAGGGGATCAGGAGAAAACATGAAGATCATAGATATGCATTGCGACACCATATCCGAACTGGCGGACCGGGGCGGGGAACTTTGGAAAAACAGCGGCCATCTGGATCTTAAGCGGATGCAGGAGAGCGGATATCTGTTGCAGAATTTCGCCCTGTTTGTGGATATCGGAAAGTGCACACCGACACCCTGGGAGCGGGTGTGTGCTCTGTATGAGGTCTACCGGACGGAGCTGGAGAAAAACAAGAACCGGATTGTCCCGGTACTGTGCTATGAAGACATTTTGAAAAATGAAGCCTGTGGGAAACTGTCGGCACTTTTGACGGTGGAAGAAGGGGCGGTCTGCGGCGGAAGTCTGGAGAGGCTACGGGAACTGTATGACATGGGGGTGCGGATGCTGACGTTAACCTGGAATTATCGGAATGAACTGGGGTGGCCAGCCACGCGTCGGTGTCTGGGGCAGAGCAGGGGCGACGTAGATGGGAGACTAACGGAGAAATCTGTTCAGGAGAAAATACCGGGAACCGGGAGGAGCAGCTGTGCGGGGGAAAATCCGACAACGGCGATAGAGACGGAGAAAGGTGAGACTGGGATACGTGGATCCGATGGCAGGGATGCGGCGTGTGGTCTGACGGAAACCGGCCGCGATTTTGTCACAGAGATGGAGCGTCTCGGAATGATCCCGGACGTCTCCCATCTGTCGGATGCCGGCTTTGACGATGTATGGGAATGTACGAAGAAGCCCTTCGTGGCAAGCCATTCCAACGCAAGGGCTGTATGTCCGTCCCTCCGGAATCTGACGGATGACCGGGTCCGCAGACTGGCGGAGCGGGGCGGCTGTATGGGACTGAACTATTATGATAAATTTCTGGTGGATGGCGGAAGCAAAGATCCAGAGGTGCTGTGGGAAGCACTGATACGGCAGGCAAGACATATCACTGATGTCGGCGGTATGGAAATACTGGGTCTGGGCAGTGACTTCGACGGCATCCCCACAAATCCGGCTCTTCCCGGTGCGGAGGCAATGCCGGTATTGTGGGACAGACTAAAAACAGCCGGCTTTACGGAAAACCAGCTGGATGGGATTTTCTGGGGAAATGTGATGCGGGTATATCGGGATGCTTTGTGAATTGTACGTGAAAAAGGAGCCCACGCATGGGCTCCCCTGGCTGTGTACCTCGCAAGCAACACAGCGCAACCACTTATAGTTTATGTGAGTACGGATGATTCTATTCCTACATTTCGATTATCTTCGCAATCACCTGATCCAGTACTTCAAAATAGTTCTCGAAAGTTTTGCGGCAGCATCCGGGATCGTCGATCACGATACCTTCGGCCCGGAGCCCAGTCAGGGCAAACCCCATAGCCATGCGGTGGTCGTCGTAGGTGGCTACGGTACAGGGCTTTGGCGTCCCCGGATAGATGGTGATGCTGTCCTGCGTCTCTTCGCAGCGGATGCCCATACGGGTCAGTTCTGTACAGATGGCATGGATGCGGTCACTCTCCTGGAAACGGATGTGCCCGATGCCTGTGATACAGGTGGGGCTGTCGGCAAACGGCGCGATGGCTGCCAGTGGGATCGTCTGATCGGAACAGGAGGACATGTCCGTCGTGATACCGTGGAAAGCGGGAGCCTGTGATCCGGCGTTCGGCAAACCGGCAGGAGGCAGCAGGAGGACGCCTTTTTCCGTATCCTGTGCAGTACATCCCATTTTCTCTAAGATACGCAGGAATTCCACATCTCCCTGCAGACTTTCAAAATGCACATGCTCTACACAGACCGGGATCCCCAGTAGCGGTACCATCGCATAGAAATAACAGGCGGCAGAGACATCCGGCTCAATCTGATAATCTAATGCTTTATAATGCTGACCGGCGGGAATACGGAACTGATCCGGGACGGGACGCTCCACGCAGACACCGAACTGCTCCATCATCTTCTGTGTCATTTCGATATACGCCATCCCATGGGTACCCTCTACCTGAATCATAAAATCTTCCGAAGACAAAGTCGAAGCAATCAGCAGCGCACTCAGAAACTGACTGCTGTGTCCGATATCGATGGAAATATGATCCTGTCCGAACCCGTGGGCTGTCAGAATAAAGGGAAAATGTCCGTCTTCCCTTTCGCAGGTGATCTCACAGCCAAGCTCTTTCAGAGAGGATAAAAGCGGAGCCATGGGACGTTTGCGCATCTGTTCGGAGGCATCCATATGGAAGATTCCTTCAGAGACACCCAGGGTAGCCGTCAGAAAACGGGCTGCGGTCCCGGCACTGCCTACATTCAGGGAAGCATCGGAGCAGGGGATTTTTCCGCCCAGGCCCCTGACAGTGACCACGTAGCTGTCTTCATCCACTGTTGTTTCGAATCCCAGATCCTGTACACACTGCAGAAAATGCCTGGAATCATCGGAGAACAATACTCCGCGCAAGGTCGATTCGCCATCTGCCAGCATAGCCAGCAGGAGACTGCGGTTCGTGATACTCTTCGAACCCGGCACCCGGACTGTCAGAGGAGCAGTTGTTTTTTCCATTTCATTATATATAGTAGGAACGCGGTAAATTTTATCTGCCATGTAGTTGAGTGACTCCTTTTAATTTAATATATTTTTATATTACAATAGTCCCTATTTACATTTGCGTGTCTGATGTATCAACAGTATAATTATACATTTCACGAATTGCGTATGCAATTAGAAAATCAAGTAGTCCAAATTCAAATACAATACCATAAGGCTTTTCAGATAATCTGGGAAGCCTTTTTATATTCATAGGGTGCATTTAAGGGTATGAATTTTGTTTATGCAAGGAGGTTCATGCCATGGCACTCACCAATAAAGAACTGCAAGATATTTTAGATAACCTTACACCAGAGGAACAAAAACAGCTCTATCATCAACTAAGTAGGAACATATCAAATACAGAACCTACAACACCTCTACAATCAAATAAGCATCCTGTGTCAAAAGAAAACAGCAAGGTTTATTGTTGTATCAAGTGTGGTTCAGTCAACTACAAGAAAAATGGATATACCAGCACAGGTATGCAACGATACCGATGTAAAGATTGTAATAGTTCATGGTCTGAAAATTATGGAGACAGTCTTCGATACACTCATCTTTCAGAGGACACATGGAAAGAAATGTTAAGAGGCTTTGTAGAGGAACTATCAATATCAAAGATTGCAAAGAATTGTGACTTATCTACAAAAACAGTCTGGCTGCCAAAGACTAAGGTCAACCAAGCCATAATGACCATGTATGGATATACAGACTTGTTTAGAGGAAATACACAAGCAGATGAATATTACACTCGTACAGCCTTTAAGGGGAAACGTGACCCAGAGTTTTTCATTTATATACTTCGTAGGATGCCAAGACACCATTACACCTATTCTCCTGCTGGTGTCAGTGAGAAGGGCCGGTTATGTCTGTCAAGAAGTTTTACCCCAAGCTCCTGTTCCAGCTTTTTTATCTGTTGGGAAATAGCTGATTGGGAAACATTACATTTTTCAGCAGCCTGATAAAAGTTCCCTGTTTCAATGATAGCCTGAAAATATTCAATCTGTCTAAATAGCATAGCGGAACTAATCAGGTGATAGGTAACATTTACTTCAGGATCAGTTAAGGGAATCCGTTTCCGTCCTTTCAGAGTCTGCTCTGAGCCGGGTGTTTTACTGCTGGAAAAACATAATAATGTGGAAGTCCTGACCAATTCTTCAAACTCAAATTCATCTGTCTGTATCAGAAAGCGGGATGCTGGCATTTTGCTCTTTACCAGATTTGTCCAGAAACCGATTTCATCACGAAGAAGGCAGTTAAAACCGTTAAGCTGTGAAAGACTCAGCTGAGAATATTCTGCCAATTTGTGTTCTTTCGGGATACAGACATAGAGCTGCTCCTTAAGATAAGTAGTAATTTTAAGTGGTATTATGATACAGTCCTGTTTATGGCAGGGCTGTATTTTTTATGGAAAGATGGAATGCGGATTTTGTCATCATATATTGCCTGAATTTGCGTTTTTCCCAATCAAAAACAAAGGAAACCCTCGTTCAATCAGAAAGCAATATCGGCAGGCGAGCCATTAACAATGAATAAAGCTACAGAATAAGGGAAGGACTGCCGGATGTGGTATTTCACGGTCTTCGTCATACGAGTATACTTGTCTGAGGAGTTTCATCAGCTGGCAGTCCAGAAGAAAGACTCATAATCTTCTTCATAAAATGTGCCCCCTTTCATTCATACAACGTAAAAGACTAACGAACATATTTAATGAAACATCGAAACCATCTTCTTTTTGTTGTTTACCTATAATAACGATTGGAGTAGCCGATTATAGACACTGCAATCAAAAAAATCTGAAAATATATTTATCAATATTACATAAAAGTGTGTAGACGCACATAAAATGGGAATACATATTGAAATTCACGTCATTCTGTGATAGAATCTCATTACTAAAAAGTGTGCAGATGCACGGAAATGGGGAGTATAACGATGGAGATTAAAAGAAACGCTTACCTACAGCAGCTGACCCTGCGAAAAGATAATGGAATGATAAAGGTGATTACCGGCATTCGTAGATGTGGCAAATCCTTTTTGCTGTTTACCATCTTTAAGAGATACTTACTGGAGAACGGCGTTGATGTTGATCATATTATTGAGATTGCATTGGACGGTATTGAAAATGAGGAACTAAGAGATCCTAAGGTGTGTTTCAAGTACATCAAAGATGCCATGAAAGACGATGGCAAATACTATCTGCTTCTTGATGAAGTGCAGTTTATGTCACAATTTGAGGAAGTGCTGAACAGCCTGCTCCGCATGAGCAATATTGATGTGTATGTCACCGGAAGTAATTCCAAGTTCCTGTCCAGCGACATTGTGACCGAATTCCGTGGCAGAGGTGATGAGATTAGAATCTACCCTCTCTCCTTTGCAGAGTTTTATTCTGTCTATGACGGCGATTATGATGATGCATGGGATGACTACATGATCTACGGAGGATTGCCGCAGATCGTAAGTTTCCAGAGCGAACGACAGAAAGCGGACTATCTGAAGAACATCTTTGCAAATGTCTATCTGAAGGATGTTATTGAAAGAAACAAGATTCAGAGCGTAGATGAGATTGGCATTCTGGTTGATGTGCTTGCATCTGCAATCGGCGCACCGACCAACCCTTCAAAGATTGCCAATACCTTTGCCAGTGAGCGCCAGATGACTTATGCTAATAAAACCATCTCCAAGCATATCGACTATTTGACAGATGCCTTTTTGATTTCCAAGGCAAGCCGATACGATATTAAGGGCAGAAAGTATATCGGTGCAAATCTGAAATACTACTTTACTGATCTGGGACTGAGAAATGCCCGTCTGAATTTCAGACAGCAGGAACCTACGCATATCATGGAGAACATTGTTTATAACGAGCTGCTGATCCGTGGCTACAATGTTGATGTGGGTGTCGTGGATATCTTCGATAAGGATAAAGAGGGCAAACGTGTTCGCAAGCAGTTGGAGGTTGACTTTGTGGTGAATCAAGGAAACCAGAGATACTATATCCAGGTTGCATATGACATGACTTCGGAAGAAAAACAGACGCAGGAGTTCAATTCTCTGCGTAATATCCCGGACTCTTTCAAGAAGATCGTCATTGTAAATGGCAGCAAAAAGCCTTGGAGAAATGATGAAGGTTTTGTCATCATGGGAATGAAGTATTTCTTGCTGAATGCGAATAGTCTGGAATTTTAAGTCGATTTGAGTTGTTGCTGTGGTGTTGTTCTATTTCAAAAAAGAGTGAAAATAAAAGAATTGTGCTCTACTATTGTTCAAGAAAAAAACTCATTGACATATTTCAATCTATTTGGGAGGATAACAGGATGATATTAAAGTTATTGAAATAAAAGATTATATAAAAAATCCAAAATC
>OGLR01000723.1_pt1 | contig 13542 bp, 12 predicted proteins | sample 1572931 | NCBI WGS metagenome assembly OGLR01 (sample SAMEA2581997, study PRJEB24529) | metagenome | biome: Human gut stool | place: China | collected 2011 | reverse complement strand
AAGCTGATGCCGTTCTATGACAGAATGATGCTGCGCAAGAGATACATTATCGAAATCATCAACGACATGCTGAAGAACACGGCACAGATTGTACACTCGCGCCATAGGTCTGTAAGCAACTTTATCATGAACCTTATTTCAGCCTTGGGAGCATATTGTTTCTTTGACAACAAGCTAAAGGCATTGCAAGGATACTGCATCGAAGACACGAAGCAACTTTCTTTGTTCTAAAGACAGAATAATTTCTTTCGATTCTTTATATACAGCCCATGTCTGATGGCATGGGAAGAGAATTCGCATATCTGTCTTCACATGCAACTAATCGCTATTTTATCCCGAACTGGGGTAATTATATTAAAGGCTGTAGGGCCGCTACGTGTAGCGGCCCTACAGCCTTCTAACATGAGATATCGCCTTTCCCATTCACAGATCTAGATTATAAGAATTTAATTCCGCCAACGGGTAACTACAATTTCCTTACTTTCAAAGACGTCAATGCAAAAATAACCCTTCTGATGGCTGAAGAAAATTATTTTTGCCTTTTTTTGAAATTATTTCCTGAAACAGGCGAATAAAAGAAAAAAAGTTGTATTTTTGCCATTGAAGAGCAAACTTTATTGTGAGACCGTTAATTTATAGCAAAATTAAAAATCAACTAATTATGAACAAGAAAAAGACAATTGCAGCTGTAACCTAGCTTGTATTGGTGGGGGCTGGAGAGATTTGGGCTTATCTGAATGAGCTAGTTTACCTTCGGCGATGAAATTGAACGTTATCATGCGAACTTTAATTCATCAAGAAATCATATTTGTCAATTAAATTTTTGACCTATGAAAAAGATTTTAATATTAGTACTATTAATAAATTGTTGTCTGAGCGCATTTTGTGAATCTATGCGAGAGGTTGGGGGCAATAAGGTTGTAGCTAATAAGTCAACAATCTCTATTGACGGATTGAATACAAAGAGATCTTTCTATGTTAAGGTGGACGAAGAAGGCTCATATTATTTAAATCTATTTATTCTTGGAGGAAAATCAGTTTCTGGTATATTGAAAGAATATCCAATTATGATAAATGGTGTTTGTGTAGATACTATTGTATCAAAGAAACCAAGTTGGCATAGTTTTAATTCTTCAAAACCGTATATGTTTAAACGAGGTGATAATATTGTTGAGATATTTGATTCAGCTCCACATGTAGCAAATGTAGATAACATATTTCTCACACAACACCAAATCATAAATTCAGAAGACTCTGTAAAATATACAGAATTAAAAAACACTTTCGTTCCAGTAGTTGATTCTATAACAGATACATATAATTGCTTTGCATGGTCTGTAGGTATATGGGATCATTGGGAAGATCCAACAGATGATTTTTATACAGATTGTATTTTAGGGGGGCAACGCTATCCTGAAGAATTATATTATGATGACTTTTATATGTCTAACGGATATTTACGTTGTGACTTAAAAGATGCTGTTATATTTTTATGGGGTAATAAAGATGGGAAAGATTCTACTTTTTTGCATGCTTCAACAAGCAGGTATTCAAATAATGATAATATTCCTCATGGGTATGATTTGGAAAGTAAAATGGGTTCATTGGAAAGAATATATCATACGTATGATCATATAAATGGTTATGGATATGGAAAACTTTTGACATATTATAAACCTGGCACTTTGTTCAAAAATAAGAGCTTGTATGAGAAAGTTGCAGATGGTGAGGTTATGATGCGGAATTATGTAGTAGAAGATGATAAACGTTCTTTTATAAAAGAAAAAGTAAGTAGTATAGAGAATGATAAACTTAATGTTTTTAACAAATTATTTGTAAATTGGAAAAATGATATAAAAAACTCCATTTATAGTACTTTCAAACAATTACGAACTTTAGAATCTTATAAACCATTGAGAGATTTTGTGTCTAATGATTCTATTTTGCGCTACGCAATTATGGAATTGATTGCCAACAATGAACAGTTTGCTATACCATTGTTGGAAGACGAAATACTCCCTTATAATAGAGATGCTTATAATGAAGTGTCTTTAAAATTGAAAGATGTAAAGAATAGGACTGTAAAAACGAAGTTTTATAGCAGTCCGATAAGCAATGCAAAATTATTTGTAAATTGTATTTTGGAAAATAAAATTTTTCGTTCACCTAATTTTGGTAATGAGAATATTGTTACACCCCCTAATAGAAAAAGTGATATAAATATGAGGGTAAGCTGTAATGGTAATACTTGTGTTATAAATGTAGATGTAGAATCAAAGTATCCAACTACTTGCTGTATATATACTCTTAATGGACAATTAGTTGCAAATTTAGCTCAAGAGGCAAAATTATCTACAGGAACACATGTTTTTACTCATTTATCCAATAAAAAAGGAACTTATTTGGTTTATTTTGAAAACGGTAATACTATTAACATTAAAAAGATAATTATAAAATGAAAACAAAAACCTTGTTATTATTTGTGATATCCATGTTCTTTCCTAAGTTCGTGTTAGCTCAAGGAAATACGGATGCGACTTATCATGTATATTCCATGGTAACAGCTGACAGCCATTTGTATCTGGCTACAGATGCTGGAGTAATTGACTATAATTTTACTGAAGGTAAGTGTTGTTTGGCTTCATTGCCAGACGGAGAGTCGGGGCTTAGTCCAAAAAGCATAGTTTGTGGAAATGGAGACGTGTATGTAGGCTTTTCTGATGGCCAAATATATATGCTGAAAGACAATGGCCTTAAGTATCTGTATTCTATGCCTGAGACATCACTCAATCAACTATGCCTCGACAGCAACGGCACTCTGTATGCTTGTGGACGAAGTTTGTACAAGAGAACCGATACAGGCTGGTCTCGGTATATTTTGCCAGATTCAGAAATCTCATCTACTCATGCTATTTACAGTATGTGTGCTGATAAGGCTGGCTGTATTTGGTTAGGTGCCCGGTTGGCTTCAGGCGGAGCATATAAATATAAAAACGAGCAGATTGAGTTGCTGAATGACAAGACTGGGGCTATAATGGCTGTTGCGTCAGACAATGCGGGAAACGTATGGATGGGTTCTGCGGCAAAAGGCTTGTTCGAGTTCAAAAATGATGTTCAGATCAATAACTATACCAATGTAAATTCCTCACTGAAAGATAAAACCATCACAGCAATGTGTGTTGACGAAACTGGAACATTGTGGTTGGGCAGAAACTATCTGCAGCAATACGCTGATGGTGATTTTGTCTCTTATCCGATGTCTGACGGTGTTAGCATTACATGTATGACACATTGTGACGGCGTGCTTTATTTAGGAACAAATGCAGGACTTTATACGTTTGTCAATGGTGAGATAAAGCCCGTTAATCTCGGCACTTCGGGTGTGTCGTTGTCTTCATTGCCGAAGTCTGGGCAGTCAGGTGTTTATAATCTCCAAGGAGTAAGACTTGATGCCTCATCAGCAAATACCGCTAATAGACTCTACATAAAAGACGGGAAGAAACTCTTGAGGAGATAGCGGCCGCAAGCAAAAATCATCCCTTTGGCGACAATCACCAAGGGGATGATTTTTATTATAATAACAGTTGTGTATTTTTAGCCCCTACCTTTAATCTTTCAGAAGTTTGTCGAGGAACGAGTCAAGGTCTTTGTCAAGTCCCTCCATCAGGTCACCGTCTATGATGATAGTCTCATCGTCGGCAACATACAGTTCGGCGATGCTCTCGCGCTCATCGTTTTCCAGTACAAGGCTGAAAGGCTTCAGTATTCCCATGGTGTCAACCGTATCATGCATTTTCTTTAGCTGTGAGCGCAGGATGCCTGTTATTCTGTCATAGAAATCCTCGTCTTTGTTGTCAATCCATTGTTCTACAACACAGCGTGTAATCTCTTTGTCATCATCGTCGAATGCAAGCAGCTCACCGCTGTCTTGAGATATACGCAGATGGATATCGGTGAGTATTGATGTCTCGTCATTTGTTGGAAACTTCTGGGCAATCTTTCTGATAGCCCTCTCAATCTGCATGGTGGTCTGTTCTGTTGCTTTCATGATATTTTGCTTTATTTGTTGCAAAGATAGCTTAAACGAGTGACATGACAAAACAATTTCAACAAATTGTTTCTAATTTTATGGCTTTTGTGCAAACGATTACGGATAAGAATTGTTAACAGAGACTTGTGTTTTTGCAATTATTCAGGCTTTTTATTTGTCATTTAAAAATATAGTAGTACTTTTGCATTTGTAAACTCGACATTACAAATAATGGTTAACAACTCCATGTTGAATGAGTAATAGAATTAAACACGACGGCATAATAGATTCTGTATCTGGCGATATTGTAAAGGTTCGTATTGTGCAGACATCGGCATGTGCGGCTTGCAGTCTGTCGAGGCAGTGCAACTCAGCCGAGAGCAAAGAGAAAATTATCGAGGTTGCCAATTGTGGCTCCCAATACAGGGTGGGGCAGCAAGTTGTGGTCTCCGTTTCGGCGGCTATGGGCTATAGGGCTGTGATGCTTGGTTTCGGCTTGCCTTTCTTGTTATTGGTTGCCGTGGTTGTATTGGCTTACGCTTTTACATCCGACGAGCCTCTCTCTGCATTGCTTGGACTGGTTTCCCTTGTGCCTTATTACATATTGCTGTATCTGAACAGGGATAAGATAAGCCGTTCTCTGTCGTTTGATATAGAGTGATTAGAAAAATCAACTAAAACAAATAAGTATTATGAATTTTATTTTAATTGCAGTTATCGTCTTGGGACTGATAGCCCTTGTTGCGGCCATAGTGCTCTATGCTGTCTCCAAGAAGTTTGCTGTGAAAGAAGACCCGCGTATCGGTCAGGTTTTAGAGGCGTTGCCCGGTGCCAACTGTGGCGGTTGTGGCTTTCCCGGCTGTGCGGGCATGGCTGATGCCTTGGTGAAAGGTGCCGACCTTGGCAGTATCGATGGTTTGACGTGTCCTGTGGGCGGTTCTGCCGTTATGGGGCAGGTTGCCGATTTGCTTGGTATGGCAGTGGCAAACACCGACCCTATGGTTGCTGTTGTGCGCTGCAACGGAACATGCGAGCACCGTCCGCATACCGTTGTCTATGACGGCATGCGCACGTGTCAGGCTGTCAATGCGACATGTGCCGGCGAGACTGGATGTGGTTTCGGCTGCCTTGGCTGTGGCGACTGTGTCGCGGCATGTCAGTTTGGCGCCATAACTATGGATGAGACAACTGGTCTGCCCGTTGTGGACGAGGAGAAGTGTACAGCCTGTGGAGCTTGTGTCAAGGCATGTCCGCGTCATATCATAGAGCTGCGCAAGAAAGGCCCCAAGGGCCGCCGGGTATATGTGCGGTGTGTTAATAAGGAGAAAGGCGCGGTTGCTAAAAAATCGTGTGCCGTTGCCTGTATCGGATGTGGCAAGTGTGAGAAAGTATGTAAATTCGATGCCATAACAGTTGAGAACAACGTGGCATACATCGATTTCAACAAGTGCCGTTTGTGTACAAAGTGTGTCGATGAGTGTCCGACTGGCGCACTCGTAAAAGTAAACTTCCCGGTGCGCACGCCGAAGCCTGAGGCTTCAGCTGTCACCATAACAGACAAAAAGGAGGCAGAAGCATGAAATTGAGAACATTCAGCATGGGAGGCGTTCATCCCGAGGAAAACAAGATTACGGCAGACAAGGCGACTGTGGCCGCTGCGTTGCCTAAGCAGGCTATATTCCCGTTAGGGCAGCATATCGGCGCACCAGCAAAGCCCGTTGTTCAGCGTGGCGACAAAGTAAAAGTCGGCACCCTTATAGCAGAGGCCGGAGGTTTCGTGTCGGCGCCTATTCACTCGTCTGTATCGGGTACGGTGGCAAAGGTCGACACGGCTGTCGACGCCACAGGTTATCGCCGTCCGGCAATATACATCAATGTGGAAGGCGACGAGTGGGAAGAGAGCATAGACAGGAGCGACAAGCTTGAGAAACTTTCTGACCACCCGGAGCTTACCCCCGAGGAAATTGTAAACCGTATAAAAGAAGCCGGTGTTACGGGTATGGGCGGAGCTGGTTTCCCTACGTTTATCAAACTTTGTCCGCCAAAAGATGCGAAGGCTGAGTGTGTGATACTCAACGGCGTAGAGTGTGAGCCGTATATTACATCCGACTACCGCCTTATGATGGAGCATGCCGACGAAATTCTCGTAGGTCTCGACCTGCTTATGAAGGCGGCTAAGGTAGAGCGCGGATATATAGGCGTTGAGGACAACAAGCCCGAGGCTATAGCCCTGTTTGAGGAGAAGACAGCTGCCGACCCGCGTGTGGAGATTGTGGCATTGGAAAAGAAATATCCTCAGGGCGGTGAGAAGCAGCTTGTGGATGCCGTTACAGGCAGACAGGTTCCTGCTCCTCCCGCAATACCTGTCAACGTTGGTGCCATAGTGCAGAATGTAGGTACGGCGTTCGCCGTATATCAGGCTGTTATGAAGAACAAGCCGCTGTTTGAGCGTTATACCACGGTTACAGGAAAGCAGGTAAAGAACCCAGGCAACTTCCTTGTGCGTATGGGAACACCAATGAGAGAGCTTATTGAGGCCTGCGGCGGTATGCCTGAGGGCGACAATAAGGTTTTGGCTGGCGGTCCGATGATGGGAAAGTCGGTAGTGTCTACAGATGTTACGGTTTGCAAGGGTACAAACTCTATCACCATATTGACAGATGCCGACGCACGCCGCAAGCCCGTGCAGCCATGTATACGCTGTGGCAAATGTGTCAGCGCCTGCCCGATGGGGCTTGAGCCATATCTTCTTGCCACCCTTTCGGCTTTCAAGCAGTGGGAGCGTCTGGAGACCGAGCAGGTTACATCGTGTATATCGTGTGGCTCGTGCCAGTTTACGTGTCCGTCACATCGTCCCATCCTCGACAACATTCTTCAGGGCAAGGGTGTGGTGATGGGTATCATAAAATCAAGAAACGCCAATAAAAAATGAGTAAGCTAATAGTTTCGCTGTCGCCGCATGCCCATGGCACCGACAGTGTGGAGAAGAACATGTATGGAGTTGTGCTGGCCTTGTTGCCCGCCTTGCTTGTGTCGTTCTTCTTTTTCGGATTAGGTTCCGTAGTTGTTTGTCTGTCGAGTGTTGCCGCCTGTATGTTTTTTGAGTGGGCAATCTCAAAGTATCTGATGAGGCGCCAGCCATCGCTCACCGACGGCAGTGCCATAGTTACGGGTTTGCTTTTGGGTATGAACCTGCCGAGCAATTTCCCTATCTGGATGATTATTATCGGTGCTCTCGTGGCTATCGGTGTGGGCAAAATGACGTTTGGCGGCTTGGGTTGCAATCCTTTCAATCCTGCTCTCGTTGGCCGCTGCTTCTTGCTCGTAAGTTTTCCTGCCGCTATGACATCGTGGCCTGTTGCCGGTCAGCAGGCAAGCTATCTTGACGCAGAGACGGGCGCGACGCCGCTTAGCCTTATGAAGTGGGCCATAAAGAGCGGCGACGCAAGCATTCTCGACAAGCTGCCGCCGGCTACGGAGCTGCTGCTCGGCAATGTCTCAAACGGTTATGGCGCAGGCACCATCGGCGAGATATGCGCCTTGGCTCTGCTGCTCGGACTCGCATATATGCTCTGGAAGAAAATCATAACATGGCATATTCCTGTATCAATTCTCGCAACGGTGTTTGTGCTCAGCTCGCTGCTGCATCTTGCCAGTCCGGTATATGCCAATCCTGTGCAGGTGTTGTTGAGCGGTGGTCTGATGCTCGGCGCCATATTCATGGCAACCGATTACGTCACATCGCCCATGACGCATAACGGACAGCTCATATATGGTGTTGCCATCGGTGTGCTCACGGTGATAATCAGAAACTGGGGCAGTTATCCTGAGGGTATGTCGTTCGCTATACTGATTATGAATGCCTTCACACCTCTCATCAACAATTATGTAAAACCAAAGCGTTTCGGCGAGGTGCCGGCGAAGCGTAAATAACGGAAGGGAGGAACAGAATATGGAGAAAATGAAATCGTCACTCGCGAATATGGTCATCGTTCTCGTCGGCGTGGCTGTTGTAATAGGTGCCGTGCTTGCATGGGTAAACCATGTTACGGAAAAACCAATCGCAGACAAGGCGCGGCAGACACTGGCGGCCGGAATAAAAGACGTGATGGGGGCAACTGACATCAAGGTTGACGACCCCGACAGCCTCACACTCTCAATTCAGAACAAGGAGCATAACTTCGTTGTCCACAATGTTTATGCAGCCGACGGCGCATATATGGGCGCGGCCGTTGAGAGCACAACAATGGGCTTTGGAGGCGACTTGAAAGTGCTTGTAGGATTCAATGCCGAAGGCGACATTATGGGTTACACCATTCTGCAGGCCTCTGAGACACCGGGACTTGGCGCAAAGGCCGACAAGTGGTTCCAGAAGGACGGCAAGGGAAACATTATCGGCATGAATCCGTCGAAAGGTGAGCTGAAGGTAAATAAAGACGGAGGACAGGTGGATGCCATAACAGCATCAACTATCACTACCCGCGCATTCCTCTTGGCCGTAAACCAGGCATACGCGGCATATAGGGGCAACGACACCGACGCTGAGAGCGGTGCCTCAAAACAAAAACACTAATATCGGATAGATTATGAACTATATAAAAACAATCACAAACGGCATACTTAGGGAAAACCCTGTGCTGGTTCTGCTGCTCGGCATGTGCCCGACGCTGGCAACCACTACCAGTGCCGTCAACGGACTTTCCATGGGACTTGCCACCATGTCGGTGCTCGTATGTACCAATTTTGTTATATCGTGCATCAAGAATATCACGCCCGACAAGGTGCGCATTCCTGTTTTCATTGTTGTCATAGCCGCCTTTGTCACTATTTTGCAGATGCTGATGTCGGCATACGCGCCAGACTCCATCAACAAGGCGCTCGGCATTTATATACCGCTTATCGTGGTGAACTGCCTTATTCTCGGACGTGCGGAGAGTTTCGCCGCAAAGAATACTCCTGTCGCCAGCCTTGCCGACGGCTTGGGCATGGGACTCGGCTTCACGCTCGGCTTGACAGTGCTCGGCTGCATACGTGAAATTCTTGGGGCGGGCAGCATTTTCGGTATTGCGCTGTTGCCCGAGACAACCAACATCCTGCTGTTCGTGTTGCCTCCCGGAGCATTCATCTCGTTGGGCTATCTTATAGCTGTCGTAAACAAACTAAAGGTTAAGGAGTAACGGTTATGGAATACTTATTGATATTTATCTCGGCGATATTCGTCAACAACATTATTTTGTCGCAGTTCCTTGGCATCTGCCCGTTCCTCGGCGTTTCCAAGAAGATAGACACCGCCCTTGGCATGGGTGCGGCAGTGGCTTTCGTTTTGACGCTGGCAACCATAGTAACCTATCTGTTGCAGACATGCGTTCTTAATCCTCTCGGACTGCAATATCTGCAGACCCTGTCGTTCATCCTCGTTATTGCGGCATTGGTTCAGATGGTTGAGATTGTGCTGAAGAAAGTCTCTCCGGCACTCTATCAGGCTCTCGGAATATTCCTTCCGCTCATCACCACAAACTGCGCAGTGCTCGGTGTGGCAATTCTCGTCATCCAGAAAGATTTCTCACTCGTCCATAGCATAGTCTACGCTTTCTCCACGGCAATAGGTTTTGCCCTTGCAATGGTTGTCTTTGCCGGATTGCGCGAGCAGCTCTCGCTTGTCCGCATTCCGAAGGGCATGCAGGGTATGGCGATAGTTCTTGTAACGGCAGGCATACTGTCGCTCGCCTTCATGGGCTTCAGCGGAGTAGACGGAGGATTGCGCTCTGTATTCGGACTGGAATAAAGAAATGTTTACAATTATATCAGGCTCGGCCGCCACATCAGCCATTTGCTGCTGATGTGGCGGCCTTTTGCGTTGCAACCCCTTTATATATGCATACTCAAACAGATTATTAATCTGTTGGGAATAAGATTAATAATCTGTTGCCCGTAAGATTAATAATCTGTTTGCCAACGCAGCCGTATGTGTTTTTCCCCACTGTCTGTTGTCTGTCGGTTTTCTATCTGTTGCATCTGTGTTTTGGGTTATATATATGTGGTAAATATATTAAACAAAATCGTGGGTTGTGCCGTTTTTGTTATCTGACAGCTAAAATTATTTTTGCCATATAATTGGCTGTTTGTGGAAAAATCTGTAAGTTTGCATTTTATAATAAAATGTATCATGAGCGAACCAAACATACAGCTGCAGCAGGCATGGGACTTTGTGGAGAACACCGGACGCAGCGTTTTCCTGACGGGTAAGGCCGGAACGGGTAAGACAACATTCCTGAGACATGTTGTCAGCAAGAGCAGTAAGCAGACCATTGTGCTTGCGCCCACTGGCGTGGCAGCCATCAACGCCGGCGGCGTGACAATACATTCGTTTTTCCAGTTGCCGCTCTCGCCTTATCTTCCGGGTCAGAGCGTGAAGACTATGTTCAACTTCGGCCGCAACAAACGGAAGATTATAGCCTCGCTGGACATGATTATAATCGATGAGATTTCTATGGTACGCAGCGATTTGCTCGACGCAATGGATGCCGTGCTCCGTCATTTCCGCGACTGGCGGAAACCTTTCGGCGGCGTTCAGCTGCTGATGATTGGCGACCTCGCACAGCTTACGCCCGTGGTGACACCCGAGGACGAGGCTGTTTTGGGCAGCACATATTCCACACCTTATTTCTTTGGCAGCAAGGCTTTGGCGCAGGTTGACTACGTGACTATTCAACTCGAGAAAATCTACCGTCAGCAAGACTTGCGGTTCGTAGACATTCTGAACTGTGTGCGTGAGGGAAATCTTACGGCGGTAGAGCTTGCACGGCTCAACGAGAGATATATTCCCGGATTTGTGCCAAAACCGGAGGATGGCTACATACGCCTCACCACGCACAACCGCATGGCAGACTATCAGAACGACACAGAGCTGGCCCGTCTGCATGGGCGTGCCTTTGCCTACGATGCTGAGGTTTCGGGCACGTTTCCCGAGTTTTCGTTCCCTACGTCTGACAGACTGATCTTGAAAGTAGGCGCACAGGTTATGTTTGTGCGCAACGATCCGTCTGGCGCTCACCAGTTTTACAATGGCATGATTGGCAGAGTGGTCTATGCCGACAATTCCGAGATAAGGGTTCTCGGTTTGGGACAGACAGAGCCTATTGTCGTAGAAAAGCAGGACTGGGAAAACGCGCGGTATACCGTGAACGAGAAGACGAAGGAGATAGAGACCGAGGTGCTCGGCACGTTCCGCCAGTATCCGCTGCGCCTGGCGTGGGCTATAACCATACACAAAAGTCAGGGACTAACCTTTGAGCGCGCCATAATAGATGCCGGACGGTCGTTTGCGCCCGGACAGGTTTACGTTGCCTTGAGCCGCTGCCGCACACTGGAGGGATTAGTGCTCTCGTCACAGATAGGGCAGGGGGCCATAATTGGCGATACGGTTGTCGACAACTATATGTCCTCTCAGCAGCAACAGGCGGAGCGGAGCATTGCCCTTTTGCCCGATCTGAAAGATGAGTACCATCGGGCCTTGCTCTACGAGATGTTCGATTTCTCGAATATGCTACGCCTTGAGGAGGCCATATTGCGTGTGCTCATTGAGCATTTCTCGTCGGCATTCTCCGGTTTAACCTCCCTGCACCGGGTAGCACTCGACGATTTCAAAAAGAAGGTTATTGAGGTTTCGCAGAAATGGCAACGTACCATGGCGGCCATGTCTATACAGCAGCTGCATGATGATGCCTTCATAGAGCGTGTGCAGCGCAGCGCCGGATATTTTGCCGAGGCTCTGATAAGCATATTGACAAAACCGCTGTCGCTCGCTATTGCCGCCCGAAGCGAGAACAAATATGCCCAGAAGCGTATGCAGGATTTAGGCGGCGACCTCAAAATTGCATGGCGCACAAAGGTGCTGCTGTTGCAGTCTATGAGCGGGAAACCTTTCTCGACTGTGATATATCTCGACGAGAAACGCAAGGCTGTTATGGATGCCGTGGACGAGGAAAAAGGCAAGCCTGCGGCACGGAAACAGCGTGAGAAGAAGCCGAAACAGCCAAAGGAACCGGTGGAGAAAACGTGGGAGACGAGTTACAAGCTATATCGTGAGGGCAACGATATAGACGAGATTGCACGGCTCAGAAATCTCACATCGGGTACAGTCTTCGGACATTTGGCACGGTATGTCCGTAGCGGCGATATTCTGATTACCGATCTCGTGAGCGAGGAGAAGAGGCTTATCGTTAGCCGGATTATAGAGAAGGTGCAGGAAAAATGTAAGGAAAGCGGTGAGGCTGTGACTCTGACGTTGATTAAAAATGCTTGTCCCGACAATATCTCCTACAATGACATCCGTTTAGTCATGGAGTGCGGAGGCATTTAAAAACCTGCTCACCCTCTCTGTATATTCTTGTGGATAGTCAGGGTATGATGCGGCATGCTCCGTCCCCTTGGTTATCCACATTTCTTTTCTCCCCGGCTTTGCGTCGTAAAGTTGCCGCATCATGCTGAACGGCACAAACGTGTCTCTGTCGCCATGTATGAAGAGCATCGGGCGTTGGCACCGTGCAACCTGATTTACTGGTGACGCCTCGCCAAAGCTCCAGCCGTGGACAATTTTGCAAAGCAGGCTTGTGGAATACATCAGCGGAAAAGCGGGCAGCGAGAACTGCTCTTTAAGCTGCGTGGCGAATTCATCCCATGCGCTTGTATATCCGCAATCCTCTATGAAACATTTGACGTATTCGGGCAGCTCTTCTCCCGACAGGCACATTGTCGTTGCGGCTCCCATCGATACGCCGTGCACCACAACCGTGGCTTTTCCTAAAGAATCAGCGAAAGTCTCAGCAGCCATTTCCGTCCACCTTTTTACATCCAGTCGGTCTTTCCATCCCATCTGAATGTCATCGCCGTCGCTAAGTCCGTGTCCGTGAAGGTCTGGCATGACGACGTTGTATTTCAAATCGCGGTGGTACATGCGCCCGAGATACAGGAACTTAACGGCGCAGTCCTTATATCCGTGCACCAGCACCACCGTACGCCCGTTTGCGGAGTCGGCTCTGAAATAAAGAGCGTGGTGGCGCTCTCCTGTAGGCATTGTCAGGAAAGTGTCTTTTATAGTCCCGCGGGCGTTCATGCTGTCCACCCACGGCCTCATGTCCGGTATTCTCTTGAACAAAGCCGTATATGCGCTGTCCATATCCCTTCTGTTAGGGTCGGAATTGAGCGAATACCCCAGCATATATGCGCTTCCGCCGGTTATTGCCGTCAAAACAGCGGTGACAAGTCCGATAATTATACTCTTCTTCTTCATACCTTCATCCGTTTTTGCTGCAAATATACATATTTTATTTATAATATTCACTCGTTGGCGGAATTAATTTAGTGAGTGCTTAATTATGCCAGTTGACTCTTTTTTATGCTGTTTACATATCGTAAGATGTAATTATATTAAAGGCTGTAGGGCCGCTACGTGTAGCGGCCGCAATTGGAAAATGTAATCGTGTATAGGCCAATTATTGCTTGCGGCCGCT
>OGLR01000720.1_pt1 | contig 13564 bp, 9 predicted proteins | sample 1572931 | NCBI WGS metagenome assembly OGLR01 (sample SAMEA2581997, study PRJEB24529) | metagenome | biome: Human gut stool | place: China | collected 2011 | reverse complement strand
TACGGCGACCACCGAGATCTACACTCTTTCCCTACACGACGCTCTTCCGATCTCTCAGATAGTTATAATTGTTGATGAACTTGCGGATCTTATGATGGTTGCACCAGGAGAAGTGGAAGATGCTATATGCAGGCTTGCACAGCTTGCAAGGGCAGCGGGCATACATATGGTTATTGCAACGCAGAGGCCATCCGTTAACGTAATTACGGGACTTATCAAGGCTAATGTTCCATCAAGGATCGCATTTTCGGTATCATCAGGTGTTGATTCCAGAACTATTCTGGATATGAATGGAGCTGAAAAACTTCTTGGTAAAGGAGATATGCTGTACTTCCCATCTAACATTCCTAAGCCTATAAGAGTGCAGGGAGCCTTTGTATCGGATGAAGAAGTATCAAGAGTTGTTGATTTTCTTAAGGAAAATATGACAGAGGAAGCACAATATGATGAGAGCATAGCAGAAACTGTTGCACAAAAGACATCAGATAGTGCTGCTGTTGACAGGCAGGATGATAAAGATACCCTGTTTGAGGATGCAGGAAGGTTTGTTATAGAAAGAGAAAGAGGCTCTATAGGTATGCTGCAAAGACAGTTTAAGATAGGCTTTAACAGGGCAGGAAGAATCATGGATCAGCTTTCAGATGCAGGTGTAGTAGGACCTGAGATAGGAACAAAGCCAAGAAAAGTTCTTATGGATAAGGAAGAGTTTGAGGCATATAAATAGTGCAGGTTCATGAGTGCAGGGTAAATAAAGAGTAATACATGCTATAATAAGCACAAAAGAAATAAATTAAAAAGAAAACAAACACTTTGTAGGTGTCACATATGACACGGAAAGGATAAAGACATGGCAGTAAAGAGTGATATCGAAATCGCACAGGAAGCAAAATTATTAAATATTAAGGATGTAGCGGCTAAGGTAGGAGTTACAGAGGATGAACTTGAAATGTATGGTAAATATAAGGCCAAGTTATCTGATGAACTTATACACAGGGTTGAAAACAAAGAAGATGGAAAGCTTGTTCTTATAACAGCTATCAATCCAACTCCAGCAGGTGAAGGAAAGACTACTATAAGTCTTGGACTTACAGAAGCCTTATGTCAGAGAGGAGTTAATGCAGTAGCTGCATTAAGAGAACCATCACTTGGACCATGTTTTGGCATAAAGGGTGGAGCAGCAGGAGGCGGATATGCACAGGCTGTTCCAATGGAGGATCTTAATCTGCATTTTACGGGTGATTTCCATGCCATAACATCAGCTAATAATCTTTTAGCAGCCATGTTAGATAATCATATCCATCAGGGTAATGCGCTTGGCATAGATACTAAGCGTATTGTCTGGAAAAGATGTATGGATATGAATGACAGAACGTTAAGAAATATCGTTATAGGACTTGGCGATAAGCCAAATGGTGTTGTAAGAGAAGATCATTTTATTATAACAGTTGCATCAGAAATCATGGCTATATTATGTCTTGCAGAAGACATGAAGGATTTAAAAGAAAGACTTTCAAAGATAATAGTTGCATATAATTATGCAGGAGAACCAGTAACAGCATCTGATCTTAAGGCAACAGGAGCTATGGCAGCCCTTTTAAAGGATGCTATAAAGCCTAATATGATACAGACACTTGAAGGTACACCAGTGCTTGTACATGGAGGACCATTTGCTAACATAGCACATGGCTGTAACTCAGTAAGAGCAACTAAGCTTGCTATGAAGCTTGCAGATGTAGCAGTTACAGAGGCTGGTTTTGGAGCTGATCTTGGAGCTGAGAAGTTCTTTGATATAAAGTGTAGAAAAGCAGGACTTAAACCAGCGGCAACAGTTATTGTAGCAACAGTTAAGGCATTAAAATACAATGGTGGTGTTCCTAAGGCTGAACTTGGAAAAGAAAATATGGAAGCCTTAAAGAAGGGTATAGTTAACCTTGATAAGCATATCGAGAATGTGAATAAGTATGGAGTACCTGTTATTGTAACATTGAATTCATTTATTACAGATACACAGGAAGAATATGAATTCATTAAAAAACACTGTGAAGATTTAGGATGTGAGTTCGCGCTCTCAAATGTATGGGCTAAAGGCGGAGAAGGCGGACAGGAGCGTGCTGATAACGTGTGCAACCCGTTCGAAAACAAGAAGAGTGATTTTAAACCATTATATGAGGATGAACTTCCACTTGAAGATAAAATATTAAAGATTGCAAAAGAAATATATGGTGCTGATGGTGTAACATATGATGCCAAGGCTAAAAAAGAGCTTGATCATATTACACAGATGGGATTTGGCAGCTTCCCAGTATGTATGGCTAAGACACAGTATTCACTTTCTGATGATGCGGCTAAGCTTGGAAGACCAGAAGGCTTTACTATCAATATAAGAGAGGTATATGTTGATGCAGGTGCAGGCTTTGTGGTTGCGCTTACAGGAAAGGTGCTTACTATGCCAGGTTTACCTAAGGTACCAGCAGCGGAAGGTATAGACTATGATGAAAAAGAAGAAAGAATAACAGGATTATTCTAATTGGCAGATATGATGTTGAATGTTTATCGGGAGGACTAATTATGCAGCTTAAGAATATATTGGACATATGTGCGGATAATGAAATAGAAAAGTTTGAATATACATTATTAAAGGGCAGTGTTGATACAGATGTTACCGGTATTGCATCAGATTCAAGAAAAGTAACAGATGGTGGAATATTTGTATGTATTGTAGGAGCAGTGAGTGACGGACATAAGTATATAGGGCAGATTAAGGATAAGGCAGCTGTCATAGTTGTACAGAAGGGCTCTGATTATGAGGTTCCATCTGGTGATGTTACGTTAATAGAATGTGATAACACAAGACTTGCACTTGCACTTATGTCAGCTGCATTTTATGGTAATCCTGACAAGAAGCTGTTCACTATAGGTATTACTGGAACGAAGGGTAAGACAACTACAACTTATATGATCAAGAATGTTTTATGTGCATGTGGAATAAAAACAGGTCTTATAGGAACTATAGAAACTGTGATAGGTGATGAAACGATTCCTTCATGTAATACAACGCCAGAGTCTCTACAGATCCATGAAACATTCCGTAAGATGGTTGATGCAGGCTGCAAGGCTGTGGTTATGGAGGTCTCTTCACAGGGACTTAAGCTTGATAGAACAGCTGGTATTATGTTTGATATAGGTGTGTTTACTAATCTTGAACCAGACCATATAGGACCTGATGAGCATGCTTCGTTTGAAGAATATCTTGAATGTAAGGCTAAACTTTTTAAGCAATGCAGGACAGGAATAGTGAATGCTGATGATAAGCATACGAAAGATATATTAAAGAATTCTATATGTATGACAGAAAGCTATGGAGTGTCAGAGGCAGCAGACATAAGGGCTGTGGATGTTAAGCTGCTTCATGAACCGGGAAAGATTGGCCTTACATATAAGTGTCAGGGACTTATCAATATGGACGTTGCATTATCACTTCCTGGAATGTTTTCAGTATATAATTCGTTATGTGCAATAGCAGTTACAAGGCATTTTAACGTGGATAAGGATATAGTTGAAAATGTGTTAAAGGATGTAAAGGTAAAGGGAAGAATAGAACTTGTAAAAGTTTCTGATAAATTCACACTTATGATAGATTATGCACACAACGCCATGTCACTTGAAAGTATTCTTAAAACATTAAAAGAATACAATCCACACAGACTTATCTGTCTTTTTGGATGCGGTGGAAACCGTTCAAGGGAGAGAAGGTTTGAGATGGGTGAAGTATCAGGAAAATATGCAGATCTTACTGTAATAACGTCAGATAATCCAAGATTTGAGGAGCCAGAAGCTATTATGGAGGATATCAAGACAGGTATAAGTAAAACTGATGGTAAACATATTGATATAGTAGATAGAAAAGAAGCTATAAAATATGTTATTGAGCATGGAGAACCAGGAGATATTATAGTACTTGCAGGTAAGGGACATGAAGATTATCAGGAAATAAAAGGTGTTAAGTATCCAATGGATGAGAGAGTGCTTATAGCTGAAGTACTTGATGAATTAAAGGAGAAAAATGTACGCTGATATTATAATTGATATATCACATGAACAGCTTGATAAAACATTTCAGTATGCAATACCCCCTGAACTAGAAGGCATATTAGAGATAGGCAGTGTGGTAAGAGTTCCTTTTGGCAAAGGAAACAGGCAACTGACAGGTTATGTTATTTCAATGACACAGGAGCCTTCTTATGATGTTAACAGGATTAAATTCATAGAAGGTATAGCTGACAAACGTGTCAATGCAGCAACAGATATGATCAAGCTGGCTTTCTGGTTAAAGACTCATTATGGTTGTACCATGAACCAGGCATTAAAGACAGTTATTCCTGTTAAAGATAAGATAAATCAGAAGGTTAAGAGGGCTGTGTGTCTTAATATAGATGAAGATAAGGCAAGAGAGCTTCTTTTGATATATAAAAAAAAGGCAAAGGCTAAGTACAGGCTTTTAGAAGCGCTTATAGAAGAGCCTGTTATAGATAGTGAGATAGTAAGAAGTAAGCTTAATATATCTTCATCCACGGTAAAAGCTATGGAAGAGGATAAGGTTATCATCGTTAAAACAGAGGAATATTACCGAAATCCTGTTTCTGATAAAAAAGTGTTTGGTAAGGATGTAGTACTTAACGAAGAACAAAGAGCAGCGGTACAAAGTATCATAGCTGATTATGATAACAGGATTTATAAAACTTATCTTATACATGGTGTGACTGGAAGTGGTAAGACTGAGGTATACATGGATGTTATAGAGCATGTTATAGCCAGCGGAAGACAGGTTATTATGCTTATACCCGAGATTGCACTTACTTTTCAGACTGTACAAAGATTCTATCACAGATTTGGAGACAAGGTTTCTATTATTAATTCACGTATGTCTAAGGGTGAAAGATATGATCAGTTTTTACGTGCACTAAAAGGTGAGGTAAGTATAATGATAGGACCAAGATCAGCACTTTTTACACAGTTTCCTAATCTTGGACTTATTGTTATAGATGAGGAACATGAAGGCGCTTACAGATCTGAACAGCTTCCAAGATATCATGCGGTTGAAACTGCCATACATATAGCAAAGGAACATAATGCATCGGTTATACTTGGTTCAGCGACTCCATCTATAGATAGCTTTTACAGGGCTAAAAACGGTGAGTTTAAGCTGCTTACATTAAAAAACAGGGCAGGAAAAAGTGAATTGCCGCAGGTATATATATCGGATATGAGAAAAGAACTGAAGTCTGGTAACAGAACTATATTTTCTCTAAAGCTTCAGGAGCTTATACGTGACCGGCTCGATAAGAAAGAACAGATAATGTTGTTCCTTAATAAACGTGGAACAGCTGGATTTGTATCATGCAGAGCCTGTGGATATGTCTGTAAGTGTCCACATTGTGATGTTTCCATGACTGCACATCGTAACGGAAGGCTTGTATGTCATTATTGTGGCTATGAAACACCGCAGGTTAAGATATGTCCGGAATGTGGTTCAAGATATATATCAGGCTTTAAGGCAGGAACAGAGGCTGTTGAAGATGCAGTACATAAGATGTTTCCGGATGCAACAGTACTGCGTATGGATTTGGATACGACCAAAGGAAAAGATGGACATGAACATATATTGAATGCATTTGCAACACAGCAGGCAGACGTTCTTGTAGGAACGCAGATGATAGTCAAGGGACATGATTTTCCAAAGGTTACACTTGTTGGTATAGTTGCAGCAGATATGTCACTTTATTCAGGCGATTACAGGGCAGTTGAAAGAACATTCCAGCTTGTAACCCAGGCAGCCGGCAGGGCTGGAAGAGGTGTAAGAAGGGGCGAAGTGGTTATACAGACGTATTCACCAGATAATTATGGTATAATATGTGCAGCCAGCCAGGATTACACAGGCTTCTATGATAAAGAAATAGCATATAGAAAAATGCTTTCATATCCACCTGTAAGTAATATGATTAAAATAAATATCAGTTCAGAAGATGAGAATAAGCTTTTGAAAGCTGCAGAAAATATAAAGCAGCTGCTTGAGAAAAAGACAGAAAGGCTTTCAGATAATATAAAGCTTCTTGGCCCATCGAATGCACCTATATATAAAATAAGTGATGTATACACTAAAATAATATATTTAAGAAGTGCTGATTTTAGCAGGCTTTCATATCTTATGGACTGCATAGATAAATACATACAGGATAATGATATGTTTAAAAATATAAGCATCCAGTATGATGTTAACTAGTACATCGTTTCGAAAACGATGTACCAGATATTTACAACAATTAATGATTATAAATAATGTTAAAACGGAGGAATAATAATGGCGATAAGAAATATAAGAACTCTTGGTGATGAGATACTAAGAAAAAAGGCAAAAGAAATAACAGAAATGACACCAAGAATACAGGAACTTATTGATGATATGTTTGAGACAATGTATGATGCGAATGGTGTTGGACTTGCAGCACCACAGGTTGGCATAAGAAAAAGACTGGTTGTTATTGATTGTGGCGATGACCCAATAGTACTCATTAACCCGGTAGTGCTTGAAACAAGCGGTTCACAGACAGGACAGGAAGGCTGTCTTAGTGTTCCAGGTAAATCAGGTATAGTTACAAGACCATCATATGCTAAGGTAAAGGCACTTAATGAAGATATGGAGAAGATTATTGTTGAAGGTGAAGAACTTCTTGCAAGATGTCTGCTCCATGAGATAGATCATCTTGATGGAATAATGTATGTTGATAAGGTTGAGGGAAAGCTGCTTGATACTGAAATGGAGGATGAAGAATAGTGAAGGTTATATTTATGGGGACGCCTGACTTTGCGGTCGGCACACTTAAAGCACTTGTAGAAGCAGGACATGAGGTGGCAGCAGTAGTAACACAGCCAGACAAACCAAAGGGAAGAAGCAAAGAGCTTGTGTTTTCACCTGTTAAGCAGGAGGCTGTAAAGCTTGGGATAGAAGTGCTGCAGCCAGAAAAAGCAAGAAATGAAGAGTTTATAGAAAAACTAAGAACATATAATGCAGATATATTTGTAGTTGTTGCTTTTGGACAGCTGCTTCCAAAAAGTATAATAGATATGCCACGCTTTGGATGTGTAAATGTACATGCATCATTACTTCCAGAATATAGAGGTGCATCTCCTATACAGTGGGCAGTTATAGATGGATGTGAATATTCAGGTGTCACGACTATGAAGATGGATGAAGGACTTGATACAGGTGATATTCTTCTTGTTAAAAAAGTGAAGCTTGATAAGAAAGAAACAGGTGGAAGCCTTTTTGACAGATTAAGCATAGTTGGTGCAGAGCTGCTTATAGAAACATTGAAAGGACTTGAAGAGGGGACAATAACGCCAGTAAAACAGGATGATTCAAAAAGTTCATATGTAACGATGTTGAAGAAGTCTATGGGTGAGCTTGATTTTAGTAAGCCAGCACATGATATAGAATGTCTTATAAGAGGACTTAATCCATGGCCAAGTGCGTATACACATTACAATGGTAAAATGTTAAAAATATGGGATGCAGATGTTGTACATAACATATCAGATATAGCTGATTCATCTAAGTTTAATGATATAGAGCAGGAAATACAATGTGATGCCAACATCGCACCTGCAACTGTATGCTATGTAGATAAAAAAAGACTTATAGTTAAATGCGGAGTTGATTATTTAAGTCTCAATGAAGTACAGCTTGAAGGCAAGAAAAGGATGAAAACAGATGCATTTTTACTTGGCTGTAGGGTTGAAGCAGGAACGGTTTTTGGTGCAGATTAGTATAGGATGTTTAATACTACTATGAAAGGGCATATTTTATATGGAAGTTAACTTAAGGGCAGTAGTGCTTGATATACTTACGGAGATAGAGAAAGAAGGAGAATTTTCCCACATAACTATTAATAATGCTCTCTCAAAGTATCAGTATCTGGACAGAGCACAAAGAGCATTTATAAACAGACTCGCATTAGGTACTATAGAATGCAGGATAGAGCTTGATTATATAATTAATCAGTTTTCTAAAACACCTGTGAATAAAATGAAACCGGTAATAAGACGTATTATGAGGATGGCAGTATACCAGCTTGTATATATGGAGAATATACCGGCTTCAGCAGCCTGTAATGAGGCGGTAAAGCTTGCAGCTAAAAGAGGCTTTACAGGACTTAAGGGCTTTGTTAACGGAGTGCTGAGAAATATATCACGTAACAAAGAAAATATAGTATATCCAGATATGGTACAGGAACCACAAAAATATCTGTCGGTGAAATATTCAATGCCGGAATGGATAATAAATATGTGGATGGAATATATGTCTTATGAAGATGTTAAGAGTATTCTTGCTGGTATGAAAAAAGATAAAAAGACATATATCAGATGTAATACATTAAAGGGTGGCGTTAAACACATAAAGGATGTGTTAGAGAAAGAGAGAGTTACAGTTAATGCTGTCCCTGACATACCATATGCATATGAAATATCAGGATATGATCATCTGACGGCACTTGAAAGCTTTAATGAAGGATTGTATCAGATACAGGATATAAGTTCAATGGCAGCAGGAGAGTATGTTTTGCCCTCAATAGACAGCCTCATAGTAGATGTGTGTGCTGCACCTGGTGGAAAGTCGGTAAATGCAGCACTGAAGGCAGTGGAATCTGCATATGCGGATATAAAAGATATTCCTGATGATGGTGTTGAAGAAAATATCATTAAAAGCATAACAGGAAGAGTTATATCAAGAGATGTATCCGATTATAAAGTATCATTAATAGATGATAATATAGAAAGACTTGGAATATCTAATATAGATGTCCAGGTATATAATGCATTAGATAAGGATGATAGTCTTGTTGGAAAAGCTGATATAGTAATAGCCGACCTTCCTTGTTCAGGACTTGGAATCATGGGACGTAAGCCTGATATAAGATATAATATAAGTCCTGAAAAAATATCTGATATAATCAGGCTTCAAAGAGATATACTAGAGGTTGTAAGCATGTATGTAAAGCCAGGTGGTACACTTGTGTATAGTACATGTACTATTAACCGGTCAGAAAATGAGGATAATGCAGACTGGATATGCACAAGCCTTGGTTTTACCAGGGATGGAGAGTATGTTCAGATGCTGCCATCACCTGATAAGGATAATGATGGCTTTTTTGTTGCAAGGCTCATAAAAAACAGGTAATGCACACAGAAATGAGGTATATATGGAAAAAATTGATATAAAGTCGCTTAACTATGATGAACTGGCAGATTATATTGTCAGCATTGGTGAAAAAAAGTTCAGGGCGGCACAGTTATATTCATGGATGCATGAAAAACTTGCCTGTAGTTATGATGAGATGACTAATATATCAGATAAGTTAAAGAAAGTTCTAAAAGAAAATACTTTGTATACATGTCTTGAACCAGTAAGGGTACAGGAGTCCCAAATAGATGGTACAAAGAAATACCTTTTCAGATTATATGATGGTAATCTTATAGAAAGTGTATTTATGAGGTATCATCATGGCAATTCAGTATGTATATCTTCACAGGTAGGATGTAAAATGGGATGCAGATTCTGTGCATCAACACTTAATGGATGTGTAAGAAATCTTGAACCATCAGAGATGCTTGATCAGATATACAGAATACAGAGTCTTACAGGTGAACGTGTAAGTAATATAGTTATTATGGGTTCTGGTGAGCCTATGGACAACTATGATAATGTTGTAAAGTTTCTTGGACTTATAAACAGCGATAAAGGACTTAATATAAGTCAGAGAAATATCACTGTTTCAACATGTGGATTAGTGCCAAGGATAAAACAGTTAGCAGAACTTAAACTTCAGATAACGCTGGCAATATCGCTTCATGCACCAAACGATGAACTAAGAAAAACGATGATGCCTATAGCTTATACATATAGTATAGAACAGATTATGGATGCATGCAGATACTATCTTTCACAGACAGCAAGAAGAATATCCTTTGAGTATAGCCTTGTTAAAGGAGTGAATGATTCGCCTGAGTGTGCAAGGCAGCTTATAAAGCTTGTTCATGGTATGAACTGTCATATTAATCTTATTCCGGTTAATCCTATTAAGGAAAGAGATTATGAGCAGTCTGAAAAGAATTCAATACATAATTTTAAAGAAATACTAGAAAAGGCAGGGGTGAATGTCACTATAAGACGTGAAATGGGACGAGATATAGATGGTGCCTGCGGGCAGCTAAGACAGAATCATATAGAAGGAATGTTATAGACATATTTTAAATAATTATAAAAGCGGTTGAAATATATCGCTTTTTTTGGATGTTTATGATAAAATGCTACTGTTCGGGGTCGTGATTTACAGATTGTGTATAAAAGGCTGCTGAACTATATGGGAGATTTTTTCCTGTAATGTTAAAAGTATATAGGCATATACTTATTGAAAAGAGAATGGAGAGAGAGATGAACGCATTTGCAAAGACGGATGTTGGAATTGAAAGAGCCGTCAATCAGGATTATGTCTATACAAAGCTTGATAATATAGGGTGTCTGCCAAACATTTTTGTTGTTGCTGATGGCATGGGTGGTCACAAGGCTGGAGATATGGCATCAAAATATACAGTAGATACACTTATTGAGTTATTAAAGCAATCAGCAGGTATGGATCCGCTTGATGCGGTTGATGATAATATTAAGCTTGTTAATACGCTGCTTTTAAAGAAAGCAGGAGAGTCAGAAGAGTATGAAGGAATGGGAACAACCCTTGTAGTTGCCAGTATTTTTGGAAGCACTTTAAGAGTTGCTAACGTAGGTGACAGCAGACTTTATGTTATAGGAGAAGATATAACACAGATAACAAGGGATCATTCGCTTGTTGAAGAGATGGTACAGCTTGGCCAGATAGACAGAAAAGCAGCAAGAACACATGAGAAAAAGAACTACATAACCAGGGCAATCGGTGGATGTGAGACTGTGGAGGCAGAAATGTTTTCAGTGGATCTTAACGATAATGATATTATTCTTATGTGCTCAGATGGGCTTACTAATATGCTTGAAGATTCAGAGATATTTCACATTGTCAAAGAAAGCGCTGATATTAAAACAGCAGCTGACAGCCTTGTTAAAAAGGCTAATTATAATGGTGGCAAAGATAATATATCAGTAGTATTGATTGAACCATAAGTTGGAAAGGTAAAGAATCATGTTAAGAGAAGGAATGTTTTTAGCCGACAGATATGAAATAATTGAACAGATAGGTACGGGTGGAATGGCTGATGTTTATAAAGCCAAGTGTCATAAGCTTAACAGATATGTTGCTATTAAGGTTATGAAATCTGAATTCAGCCAGGATAAGACATTTGTCAGCAAGTTCTGGGCAGAGGCACAGTCAGCGGCAGGACTTGTCAATCCTAATGTTGTCAATGTATATGATGTTGGCGTTGAGAATGGAATATATTATATTGTTATGGAACTTGTAGAGGGCATAACTCTTAAGAAATATATAGAGAAGAGAGGCAGGCTTCCATATAAAGAGGCTGTCAGCATAGCAATACAGGTTGCTAATGGTATGGATGCAGCACATAAGCACAATATTGTCCACAGAGATATTAAGCCACAGAATATTATTATCTCAAAAGAGGGCAAAGTAAAGGTTACAGATTTTGGAATAGCTAAGGTTGCATCATCAGCTACTATTAACACATCAGCATCTATGGGTTCAGTGCATTATATTTCGCCTGAGCAGGCAAGAGGTGGATATTCAGATGAGAGAAGTGATATATATTCACTTGGTATAACTCTTTTTGAAATGCTCACAGGAACAGTGCCTTTTGATGGTGATTCAGCAGTATCAGTAGCAGTCCAGCATATACAGGATAGTATACCACTGCCTTCACAGCTTGTAGAAGGTGTACCTGTAAGTGTAGATAAGATTGTGCTTAAGTGTACGCAGAAAAAGACAGATAGAAGATATCAGTCAGCAGCAGAACTGATAGTTGACCTTAAAAAGTCACTTGTTATGCCAGATGAAGATTTTGTCAGAATGGGTTCTGCATATGATAGTGTATTAAAGAAGGATGAAGAAGAATATAATCCAGATGATGATGAACTTCTTACTGAAAGTGCAGGACATGATTTGGATGATGATAACGATGATACAGATGATGAGCTTCTTGAGAATGATTCAGATAAGGATGAAGATATAGATGATGAGAGAAATGATAAGCTTGAGCTTGTTATGAAATGTATCGGTATCGGTATTGCAGTTATTATACTTATGATAACTATATTTGTAGTTATCAAGCTTGTAGGAAATGGCAAAAATACAGCAAATAATAATAAAAACTCAGTAGAAGCAACAACTGTTAATACAGCTAATAACAATTCATCAGATATGGTAGAAGTTCCGAAAGTTGTTGGTATGACAAAGGAGGATGCTATCAAGGCACTTAATAAGCTTGGACTTGGATATAAGGCTGTTACACAAAGCTCTGATACGGTTGCAGAGGATTGTGTTATAAGCCAGGGCAATGTAGGCGGTTCAAAGGTAGAAAAGAATTCACAGATAGTACTTACTATAAGTACAGGTAAAGAAAACAAAGAAGTGACAGTGCCTAACGTAAAGGGAAAGTCAGAGCAGGAAGCTAAGGAAGCTATTGAAGCAGCTAATCTTGTGGCTTCTGTAGATTATCAGTATAGTGATTCAGTTGAAGCTGGTAATGTTATAAAATATAGTCCTTCAGGTTCAGTAGCAGAAGGTTCTACAGTAACTATACATGTAAGCCGTGGAAAGAAGGTAACTAATGTATCAGTTCCTAATGTACTTGGAATGTCAGAAAGTCTTGCAAGCCAGACACTTGATTCTGCTAATCTAAAGGTTACAGTCAAGTATGAAACATCATCTAAGGCAGAATATGGAACGGTTACATCACAGACACCTTATTCAGCAGGCGATTCTGTACCATCAGGAACAACTATTACTATATATGTAAGCCATTATCAGCAGGCAGCACAGCAGACAACAACAGCTGCTAATAACAAAAACAATAATGGCAATTCAAACAATAGTTCTAATTAATGGAAACGGCATAATATGCAGGGAAAGATAATCAAGGGAATAGCAGGCTTTTACTATGTGCATGTAGAAGCCTGCGGTATATATGAATGTAAAGCAAAAGGAATATTCAGAAACAAAAAGATAAAACCTTTAGTAGGTGATAATGTTTTAATAGACGTTATTGATGAGGATAATAAAAAGGGAAATATAAGTGATATTCTTGAAAGAAAAAACGAACTTATAAGACCAGCTTCGGCTAATATAGATCAGGCTATGGTCATATTTGCTGTAAAATCTCCAGAACCTAACTATAATCTTTTAGACAGATTCATACTTATGATGGATTATCAGGATGTTCCTACTGTTGTTGTATTTAACAAGACAGATCTTGTTGAAGAAAAGGATATAGAAGAGTTAAGAAAAATATATGAAAAATGTGGCTGTAAGGTTATATTTATAAGTGCCTACGATAACACGGGCAT
>OGLR01000716.1_pt1 | contig 13617 bp, 13 predicted proteins | sample 1572931 | NCBI WGS metagenome assembly OGLR01 (sample SAMEA2581997, study PRJEB24529) | metagenome | biome: Human gut stool | place: China | collected 2011 | reverse complement strand
GCCATAATAATAATATTCGCTGTTTTAATAACAGCATGCGGCGATCAGAGAACAGAAAATATGTTGAATACGGTATGGGACATTGTAGATTGTCAACCAGATTCAGCCATAGCCATATTAAATGAGATAGAGGGAAATAGGCTTTCAAAGAAACAGCGAATGAAATTTCTGTTATTAAGAACTGTTGCCATGGATAAGCTCGATATTAAGCTTGACACAATACAGTATATGGATGATGTAGCAGAATATTATTCTGAAGAAAACAATCATATTCTACAGATGAAAGCTTACTACATGGCTGGAGGAGTATACCGCGACAGAGGCAATTCGCCTAAAGCTCTCGAATATTACAGAAAAGCCATTACAGCAGCAGATACTACACAAGCTGATTGTGATTTTAAGACGCTTAGCCGAATATACGGACAGATAGCATCACTTTTTTATCATAAACATACACCCGAATTGTCACATGAGGCGGAACTGAAAGCTGTGGAATATGCAGAGAGAGCAAAAGACACCCTTGCTGCTATAATATTCTACGAGCACCTCGGAGCAACATATCGTATGATGGGAAAATATGACTCTGTTTTGTATGTGGTAAATAATGCTTATCGAAAATATAAAGAGGTAGGTCAGAATCGAATGGCTGCAGGTTGTTTGACTCAAATTATTGAAATATATCTGAATAAAGGCTTATACGCTAAAGCCAAACAAATAATGGATGAATTTGAAAAGAATTCAGGATTGTTCAATAATAATGGAGAAATAATAACAGAACAATTATTCTATTATAGAATAAAAGGTAGATATTACGAAGAAGTTAATAAAAAAGATTCCGCTTTGCATTTTTACGGCAAGCTTCTGCAACGTAACAATGATATAAGTGATATAGAAGCTGGTTATAAGGGTTTGATGTCTACGTATGGTAAAATGGGTATTGCTGATTCTGTTGTGAGATATGCAAAATTGTTTGCCATCACAAATGATTCTTCTTCGTTTCTCGCCTCTTCAAAGAATATCATTAAGATGCAGGCGTTGTATGACTATACCGAGAATAAACTAATAGCAGAGACTAAAACGAGGGAGGCTGAACGCTATAAATACGTATCTATACTGTTCTTTATTATGCTTTTGGTTAGCATATATGTATTATACATTAATATTAAGAGGTATCAGCGAAAAAAAACAACAGAGATGTCAATAGCAAACAAGCAGTATTTTAACACTCTTTCACAACTGAATAAAGCAGAAACGGAATTAAAACTACTGAAAGAAGATTTCTATACATATAAAAATATCAAGGAAAAAGAAAGTTCAGAATTGCAACATGCCATAGCAGTGATTTGTAAAACAAACGACATGCCAGAGGTTTGTACTGTGGGGCAAGCGCTATTAAACAGTGCTATTATACAGCAGATGCACGTAAATGCGAGCAAACTTAAAACTGCCTCTTCAGAGGAATGGCAGGAACTTTATAGAGTAACTAAAGAAAATTTGCCTCACTTCTACGAAAAAATTAATGATGAACAAACAAAACTTACAGACAATGAGAAAAATGTCTGTATACTCACAAGATTCTTATTCATTCCTAGCGAGACATCCGTTTTGTTGAACTTGTCTAAGCAACGGATAACAAATATAAGAAGCTCAATAAACAAAAAACTTTTCAAAAGCGAAGGAACAAAAAACTTAAATAATAATATCAAATCTTTATAATAATACAGAGGTGTAAAAAATGTATATTTCTATAAAACGTTGATAGTTCATTATTTATACATCCCATGATGATTGGGTGTGTAAAAAGTGTACTGTTTTTATTTGGCAGAAATGTGATTTTCTCTGTAGTTTTGCAGAATAAATTAAAAAATCGCATTATGACAAAAAAATTATTACTTACATTTTTTCTGATTTTTGTTTCTGCAATTTGCTATGCGGACTATAAGACAGAAAACTATGACTTTGAAAAAATTTTGTTTAAGTTTTTTTATGATGAGGAAAATGTTACGGTCAACAACAAACCCAAAGCTCCTATAAAGTCTCCAATTGTATATCTACAAGGACATGAGCTGCTGTTTGAATCTAACATGACAGGATATAGTATAGAACTGCTTTCTTTCGAGGATGGGAATACTGTTTTATACGATGATGTTATATCCACAGATGGTCTGACCTATCAATTGCCAGAAAGTTTTTCAGGAGACTTTATTATAAAGTTGACGTATGAAAACTTCTGTTTCGTAGGCTCAATTGTTTTATAGACTTCAAAAGAATATATTGAACGCGTAAAATATATAAACGGCATCCATGCCGTAATGAAAAAATGGAAGCAAATCCTGAACGCTTTAGAGATGGATCAATAATTAATAGAATGAAAATATGAAAAAAATTTTTATTATTGCGCTTTTGGCTATAGGAGCCAATTGCATTCCTGCCAATGCTGATAAAACTGTGACAAAATATTTTGGGGCGAGAGCAAGCAACAAAAAAAATAATCCTTGTGAAGGTCCTTGTGATGCAGTGTGTAAAGAAGTGACTATTGTAACCAGCAATCTCGTAGGTGGAACCCTTGTCGAAAAAGTTACTAAACAAGGTGATGAAGTTACAGAAGAATACCAATTTGTTTATGATGATAAAGCTAATGTGGATATGGAAATATTAAAAGAAGAATTAAAGTACACCCGCAATATTTCCAATGTCACGGTAACTCAATCAGACAATGAAGAATAGACTCATAACAATCCTAATAACTGTTTTGTCCGTATCTGTTTACGGACAAAACAGAGACTCTCTTTTTCTCTCAGACATGACGGAAGGTATATTACAAATGCGACAGATGCCTGGAACAGAAAAATTGTTGAAAGAATATCTTTCTGAGGTAGAGTTAGAAAAAGATACAGTATATGCTATGATTTATATACCGTCGTACTGTAGGCGTTGTGAGGTTACTATACCATCGTTTTATGAAAAGATAAAAAGATTATCTCCAGAAAATGAAGTGTTGCTGATAACTGCATATAAAGATGCTGATATGTCAAAACACTATAACAAAAATAATGGTTATAAAGCCGACAAGTATCTGTATGATACAAACAACAGATATGAGAGAATTTTCAATTTCAACACAAATGGAATGCTCGGTCTTTACATTTTAAAAATGTGCAAATCTTCAGGAGAGCTTATCGTGGGCGGAGACCCAACAACTATTAGTGATGAGTTTGTTGGATGGTTAACAAGATACAATAGACCGATAGGGAAAAAAATATTTCAAGTCGACCAAAACGTTGAACTCACCAAAGAAAATATACCAGAACCAGAGTACGACTTTTTAAGCTCTAATAATTTTACAGAATATACGCTTAATACAAATAGTGATTTTCCTTTGTCAAGCTGTAAAGACTCTCCTGTGTTCAAGGATGGCATATTTTTATATAATGACGAGTTGAGTGATGGCATAATGGTGTTCAATAAGAATGGGAACAATATCGACTTTAAGGCGATGCTGCAAGTGGACTCAACAGAAAGAGTTAGATTTGTGAATGTGCCGCAAGAAGTTTATAACTTCATGATAAAAGAAAAACAAGTATTCTATATTCCTATCTATCCTATCTTGTCGGAAGACGGAAAATGGATTGAAATTTCATATTCATTACCTGATCTTAGTATAGAAAGTGATAGTGCAGGAAATAGATGTATAGCATACTATAATGCCCCCGTGATAATCAGACGTGATGCTGAAACATTCAAATCAGGACCTATGTATATGATGGATTTCGAAATAACATCATCAGATTTTATGAATTTTCATTTCAATTATACCATAGTTGGTGATACCATGATATTTGGTTGTAAGAAAAAAGCGTGGCCTCTGGACATACCTTTAAAGAGATATAAAGGTATTACGCACATGGATCCGTTTATGCATGAGTTTTATGACATAGAAAATCCATACATGGCTGCTTATGACCGTAAGACGGGAAAACAAATATGTCAGTTTGGCAACATAGACAATTATGCTCACAAGAGCCTTTCTGGATATGCATTCATAGATCCTCAGTCTTCTGCTCATAATAAGGAAGTTGTGTACACCGACGGGTATTCCGGAAGAGTTGTCATAGCTGATGTAAGCGACTTGAGGAATGCGAAAGAAGAATACAGATTGTTTGACATAGCTGTCGAAGAGTTTCCATTACCAGACTCTTCGCTATTCTATAAAGAAGAGTACAGAAAAGCATATAATAAGTTTTTCTATAGGAATATATCAGCCATAGAGTTTACTGATAGTTTTATTTCCTGTATAATACATTACGGTATACCAACAGACACAGATGATCGAAAGACCGACAATTATGTTTTTGCTGTAATAAACAGACAAACAGGCGAAATACAACAATACAGAATACCAAAATATAAGAATACAGAGATAATGGGATATGGTCTGACAAACCAACAGCAAGATATATATTCTCCATTTATTTTTTTCAAAGATGAGAAAGAATATAAAGTAAAAGTATTCAATATATAATTCATATTTAGAAAAAAAATATCTTAAAGAATGGGTAAAAGCGTAAAATATAGAACATTAATAATTTACGTTTTTGCCCTTTCTCGTTGATACCGACAAGTCGCTGATGCTTGCCATCGGAATTTACCTGTTGACGGTGGTAGCGTTGCTGGTTATATCACTAAATAACGGGCTCTTCTCCATTGCGTGAATTACCTCGATTTTGGTTTCTTCATCAAGTTCTTGTCCATTGATTACAAAATGGATGATTTTACCAAGCAAGTTCTTGCCTATATTGCCAGCTGCTACATGCCAAATGTAAGCCTCCATATGAGGCAGAAAATGGAATCCTGCCCACCCATGTCTGTTCTTAACGAGAAAATGAGCACCTACAACAAGTGATATACGTTTATTTCCGTCTGCGAAATAATGTCCTGTACAAAATGCATAAACGAGATAAGTAAGTTTTTCCTCAAAAGTAGGATAATATAAATCATTCTGCACCAAATCAAGTATCATCTCAATACCGCCTTTTTCTCGAACACCGGACATGCCTCCACCACTTTGTTCAATAGTATCGCAATAGTATGTGAGTATATCATCAAATGACAGATAGATTATCTTGTTCATTAAAAATTATTTTTTTAAGCGTTCAAGAGTCTTGCGGTTTTCTTCATTGTCCAACAGTTTTTCTAAGTCAATAGACTCTGTTCCGATAAAACGTTCAAACTCTTCAGGAGACATCGCCCGCATATATTCTGCAATATTGTCATGATAAATATCACGAAGTCCAAAATCTCTTGATGCCATTTTCTGTCTGGCATCGTATAAGAAAGGTGCCATTGCCGGACTTTCAGCTTGCCCGCTTATCAATGCTTGTACCTCGGCAATTGTAAGCTTTCTATTCAACTCTTTGTGTTTTTCGTGAATAGCAGCACCTACACCATTCTCAAACGAACTGATGACTCTTAACACTTCGCCATACATTGTAGCCCGGGCATTATCCTTTGGCTCTAACTTTAGTAAATCTCTATATTCTTTAGCATTTTCACGAAATACAGCTTTGTAAATCATGTCTGTAATAGCAGAATATTTGTAAGTTGGATGACCATCTACAAAAACATTAATAGACGAAGTCAAATTCTTACGATAATTATCTTCTTGTATAGCGGCAGGCAAAAATTCACGATCACGCCAGTTGATATATTTAGTTCCTCCACCAGTTTTTTCATTGATGGTTGAAATAACTATATCAAGAATCAGACTTCTAATTTTCTTAGCTTTTTCGCTCTCTGCAAGTAGCATACCGATATTCAAAAAAGCACGAAAATCGAATAAACCTAATTGAGTAATTTTGCTCACGAAAGTTTTTTCGTGAGCAAAATGTAACTTCAAATCTTTCAGCCTCTTACCTTTACATAAAAAATATCCGTTATGTTTTAGTTCTTTTTCGTTAGTTGACAAATAGTTATCTATAGTTCTAACATCTACCTCATAGAAATCTGCAACCATCTGCTTGGTCAGATAATATTTTCCTTCGTATTGAAAAGCTTCAATATCAAGAACTTCTTTTATACGAGGTATGGCCAAATTATTATTTAAAACATTCTGACGTTCTATGGCAGAAGTTGTCAAATCGTGAGTCATATCGTTTTGGTATTATTAACGGATAATTAGAGTTCTTCTTCCGTAAACAACACTTGCACCACAGTCTGTCCCACGGCCTTTAGGGTGTTTCGGTCTATGTTGTCCATATTGTCTTCGAGCGTGTGCCATGTGGGTCCGAAACTGCTCTGGGCGCAGTCGGGATAATACGGAATAATGTCGATGCACGGAATGTTGGCGTTCTCGTTTACGGGAATATGGTCGTCTGTTATCATTCCGCCGTCGCTGTTGGGGAAGTAGCTGCCAAATCCTGCTACACGCGCGGCTTTCCATACCTTTTTCACTATCTCTGGCGCATATTGCATAGACATGCCTTCACGGTAGAATTTCGCTCCCATTCCGCCTACCATATCGAGCAGTATGCCATAGCGTGGGGCATATCCGTCGGGAAGGTTTTTGGAGAAATATTGTGCGCCCAGTGCCCACGTGTCACCTGGGTCAACATCGTTGGACCATTGCGGAAATCCCCAGTCGTCGGCGTCGAAGCATACGAAATCTACACCCAATGCAAGCTGGCTGTCCTTAATGATGCGTGCCAGCTCTATCATAACCCCCACCCCACTTGCCGCGTCGTTTGCCGCCAAGATAGGCTTTTTCCAGTTTGAGCTGTCGGGGTCGTTGTCTGCCCACGGACGGCTGTCCCAGTGTGCGCACAACATAATTCTCGTTGTGGCCTCCGGGTTGTAGCTTGCCATGATGTTTGTGCTTTTTAGAATTGTGCCGTCAAATCCCTTGAGGTCAGCCTTTTGGGTTGTCACAGAGCATCCGTATTGCTCGAATTTGCTGATTATCCATTCGGCGCATTTCTCGTGTCCCACGGTGTTCATGGCTCTTGGCCCGAAGTCGCATTGCGTCTGGAGAAAAGTGTATGCCGAGTCGGCATTGAATTCTGGGCCTGCGGGTTTTGCGCTCTCTGCCATTTCTGTCCCGGCTGCCGGTGTTTGGCTGGAAGGCATAATGTACCATCCGATCAGGGCTGTCGATGCCAAGGCTATTATTGAGGTCATTGTTTTCTTTTTGTTCATGATTTAAATCTTTTGTGCGGTTTCCATTACTCTCAGCCAGTTGCCTCCCCATATTTTTGCGATGTCCTGTTCGCTGTATTTGCGCCGGAGAAGCTGGCGTGTGAAGTTTATAAGCTCAGACGAGTCGGCAAGTCCACGGATGCCGCCGTCGCCGTCGAAATCGGTTCCTAAGCCAACTTGGTCTATTCCCATAATATCGATGGCGTGTTCAAGATGTGTCATGGCATCGAGAATATTTGCCTCTCCCTGCTGTTTTACAAATCCGCCATACAGCGTGATGTGTGCGACACCGCCTTTCCGTGCGAGTGCCCTCAGCTGCTCATCGGTTAGATTTCGTGGATGGCCGCACAGCGCACGGCAGTTGGAATGGCTGCAGACGATTGGTGTTGAGCTTATATCGAGCGCATCGTAGAAACTTTTTTCGGCGGCGTGGCTGAGGTCAACCATTATGCCTTTAGCATTCATTTCTTTGATAACACTTTCGCCGAATGCCGAAACACCATTGTGGGTGTTGTTGCCGCGTGCGGAGTCGCAGATGTCGTTGTCGCCATTGTGACAAAGGGTTATATAAACTATGCCCCGCCGTGCGAAATGTTCAATGTTGCCGAGGTTGCCCTCCAAAGCCAGTCCGTTTTCAATGCCGAGCATTATTGACTTTTTTCCCATACGCTTGTTGAGGTATAGCTCTTCCGGGGTTCGTGCCAGGGATATATAGCTGCCGCTGCTGTCTACAATGGCTTCTATTTTGTCAAAAATAAGGTCGGCGTATTCCTTTGGTCCGCTGACATCAAATGGCACTTTGTTGCAGAAGTTTTCCCCAACCTTAGGCTGTGGCAGGTAGGCAACCATTGTGACGGCATCTTGTTGTCCGTCGGTCATTTTATGCAGGTCTACGAGTATCTTTGGGTCTCTTTTGTTGAATTCTATACCCATAGGGAAAAACATCGGCGTGTCGCAATGGGTGTCGAGTGTGAGAACGTGGCTGTGCAGAGTCTTGGCCTCATTAAAGCTCATTGCCTCGCCGACAAGCCATTTGAACAGTGGCAGACCGTCGTCGCCAAGACATTCGGGATGCCATTGAACACCGATAATGCTCTTAAACTCGCTGCTCTCTATCGCCTCCACTACCCCGTCGTCGGCCTTGGCTGTGACTTTGAGTTTCTCGCCGGCCTTGCCGACAGCCTGGTGATGGAATGAGTTCACAAGGATTTTTGACTTGTTGCCGAAAATATTGTAGAGCATGGAGTCTGGCGCAATGGAAACAGAATGCGAAGGCTCGCTGCGGTCGGCGTCCTGGCTGTGCTTTATTGCATTTGGTATGTTCTCATACAAATCCTGCATTACGCTGCCTCCAAGTGCCATAGCCAAAGTCTGTATGCCACGGCAAATGCCGAGCATGGGTATCTGTCGGTTGTAGGCAAGCCGGGTTATCAGAAGCTCGGGCAGGTCACGCTCTGCATTTATATCGTGTAGTTTTTGAGATGGCTCTTCGTTGGCCCAAAGCGGATTGTAGTCGCCGCCGCCAGTTAGGATTATTCCGTCAAGATTATTGATAGTGTTTATTATAACGTCGCTGTCGGCAACAGGCGGTATGATTACAGGAACGCCTCCGGCTTTTACAACTTGCCGGTAGTAGTAGCTGCGCAAGGTGGCGTCGGGGGTGCTATAATTTGCAGTGAGGCCAATCATCGGACGATGACCGGCCTCAGGGTATGTCGCATAAATATCGTCTAAATACGACTGTATGTTGTAGTTTTGCATTTTCGCTTTGTGAGCGTTTGGCTTGTTGTTTATTCTTGTTCTACATGTACGGGAATTTCCCTTTTTATGCTCTGCTCGAGCGAAATAAGGGTCTCTGTTGAGACTACGCCGTGTATTCCCTGCATGCGGTTGTTGAGAAGATCCATAAGTTGCTCGTTGTCGCGTGCGTAAAGTTTTACAAGCATTGTATACGGGCCTGTCGTGAAGTGGCATTCCACGATTTCCGGTATAGACAGGAGCTGCTTTACTACGTCCTTGTACATGGAGCCGCGCTCGAGATTAAGTCCTACGTATGTGCATGTGCTGTAGCCCAGACATTTTGGGTTTACGTCGAAGCCGCTGCCTGTTATTATTCCGCCTTCTATGAGGTGTTGTACGCGTTGGTGAATGGCTGCGCGTGACACTCCACACTCTGCGGCTACATCCTTGAATGGGATACGCGCGTTCTTTGAGAGAATGCTCAGTATCTTACGGTCGAGGTTGTCAATCTTTTCCATTTTTTAGTCGCTTATATCATTTTGTTTTATTTTCCGAGCAAAAATAAGCAAAATTATTGATATGAGCAACAATTTGCGTGAAAAAATCGCTGTAATGACACAATTTGATATAATAAAGATAAATAAAAGGGTGTTTGTTTGGATTTTTATATATTAGTAAACGCAAGCAGTGCGGGCTGAAAGCCCAAAAGGCACTTAGCCCAGGGCACCGCCCTGGGTATAGAGTAAGTAGTCAACCAATGCGCCCTGAAAGGGCATAGGCGTAAAAATAATATTGGATAACTATTTAACAATTTACGTCTATGCCCTTTCAGGGCGCATCTCTCTTATGTGCATTGCGAACCCAGGGCGTTGCCCTGGGCTAAGTGCCTTTTGGGCTTTCAGCCCGCGCTGCTTGCTATGATTGTTACTTGCGTGCCTTGGCTTTGCCTTTAGTCTTGGCTGTTGCGGCAGCTTTTTTCTTTGCAGCATCAAGAGTTTTTTGTTTTGCCTCAGCCTCAGCCTCTGCTATTTTTGACTCAGCAGGCTTTTCGATAGACTTCAACTCTACGGTGAAGATAAGTGTAGAGTAAGGCTTGATCTGTCCTGCCTGACGCTCGCCATAGCCAAGTTCCTGTGGAATGTAGATTTCCCACTTGCTGCCCACAGGCATGCTTGTAAGGGCCTCTGTCCATCCCTTTATGACCTGATTGCAGCCGAAGGTGTCTGACTTTTTACCCTGATGGCGTGATGTGGCGTCGAATACTGTTCCGTCAATCATCTTGCCCTCATAGACAACCTCCACACGGTCGGTGGCCTTTGGGGTCTCGCCTTGTCCGGCTGTCAGGACTTTATACTGGAGTCCGCTTGCAGTAACGTTTACGCCTGGCTTTGTCTTGTTCTCGGCAAGCCAGTCCTCATTCTGCTTTTTGTATGCCTCAGTCTTCTGCTTCTGATATGCCTCTACATATTCGCGGAAATCTTTCTCGGCAGCAGAGTCTGTACATACGCTGTTGTCCTTCAAAAGTGCGGCTACGAAACCTTTATGGAAAGGTACGGCTGTGATAGAGTCGTTGCTGCCTTCGAGCTGTTTCCTCATCTGTGGCATAATGCCGTCGAGAACCTGCTTGGCTATAGTCGCGCCTGCTGAATAGGCTACAAACTGCGGGTCGTTGGCCTTGCTGATGGCCTCCTCGTAGCCTTTGGCGAAATCTGCCATAAATACAGTATCTACGTTCATTCGGCCAACAAGATAAGGGAGAAGTCCCTGAGTGGCGGCCTTACCTGCCATGTAGCTTATGGAGTCGCCCTTTGTTGCGAGAACAACCTGCTCGGTGGTCTCGGCTTTCTTGCTCTTCTTCTTGTCCTTCTTTGCGGCAAAAGTCATATTTGCAGAGCTTGCCAAGAGAACAAGTGACAAAAATATTATTTTTTTCATGATATTTATTTTCCTGCAGAGATAAGCTCTATCTTGAAGATAAGTGTAGAGAATGGCTTAATGTCGCCGGCCTGACGCTCGCCGTAGCCGAGGTTCTGAGGAATGTAGACTTCCCATATACTGCCTACAGGCATGTGGGTAAGAGCCTCTGTCCATCCCGGGATGAACTGCTTGGGTATAATATCCAATGGCTGTCCGTTTTTGTAAGAGCTCTCGAACACCTTGCCGTCGATGGTGCGGCCCTCGTAGTGAACCTTAACCTTTGTTGTGTCGGTTGGTATGACGCCATTGCCTTCTTTGATAACTTTGTACTGCAGTCCGCTTGGCAGAGTAACAACGCCTGGCTTTTTCTTGTTCTCGGCAAGGAATTTCTCACCGGCTTTCTTGTTTGGTCCAAACTCTTTCTCCATAGAGGCAGCCTTGATAGCTTTCATCTTAGTTTGTGCTAAAGTCTGAGCCTCGTCAACTGTTAAGACACCCTTTTTGCCTGTAACACCTGTAATGAAGCCGGCAAGGATGTTTTTCAGTGATATGGTCTTTGTTGAGTCTGTGCCGAATACTTCGTGGTTTACACCCTTTACAAGCTGAGTAGACAGCTGCTGGCCAATCTGAAGGCCTGTATAGTAAGCAGCCTTCTTCTTGTCGTCGCCGGCGTTTGCGCCCTCATTGATACCTTTTACCAGCTCATCGATGTAGGTGGTGTCGATTACTTGTCCCTGCTCAATGGCCTGACGTATGTACTGCGACTGAACCAGTCCTATGCAGTAGCTCATGGAGTCAACGTCGTTCTTCATGTCTGCCTTAGGGGTAGAGTTGCCGCACGATGTAAGTGTTGCGGCTGCGATAGCCAAAGAGGCTACGAATGTAACTTTTTTCATTTTTTGTAATTATATATAAATTTATCTTATTTAAATTTGGTAAGGTGTCAGGTTTGGTGTGTTATAGTAATATGAGGTGAGTTTGCATTTTTCACCTTAACCCCCCAAGACCTCAAAACCTTATTTCACTTCAATAAGCTCAACGTCGAAAATCAGAGCGGCGTATGGAGGAATGTCCTGACCGGCGCCACGTGTGCCGTAAGCGAGGTTGAAAGGTATGAAGAATCTGTATTTTGCACCTTCTTTCATCAGCTGAAGGCCTTCTGTCCAACCCGCTATCACACCGTTGAGTGGGAATGTGGCAGGTTCGCCCCTGCGGTAAGAGCTGTCGAATACCTTGCCGTTGACAAGTGTGCCCTCATAGTGGCATTTCACCTGGTCGGTAGCCTTAGGACTTTTGCCGTTTCCTTCTTTCAGAACTTGATATTGCAGTCCGCTTGGCAGTGTCACGACACCGTCCTTCTTTCCGTTCTCGGCAAGGAAAGCCTCGCCCTCGGCCTTTGCTTTCTGTACTTTTTCCTCGTTCTTCTTCTGCAGATAATTCTGAACCATTGCTTGCGCCTCGGTCTCGTCTATCTTAAGCTCTGCACCCGTGAGCACGTCTTTCATCGCAGCGGCAAAATCCTCTGCCACAATGTCGTTTGCACCCATTTCTTCCAATTGGCGGCCTATGCCGAGCCCCAAAGCGTAACTTACTTTGTCCATAATGCGTTTGTAAATAGTCTTTGTAAAATATGTATTAGTACTAAAAATCGTGCAAAGATAACATTTTTATCTTGCTTAAGCACATTTATTATAAAAAAAACAGTATTTTTGTGCTATGTTAATAGGATTTGACACTTAAACCATTGTTTTTATGAAAAAAAAGATAGTATTCCTTACTGGTGCGGGAATGTCGGTAGAAAGCGGGTTCAAGACATTCCGCGGCAACGACGGACTATGGGAGAATTATCCTGTAGACCAGGTGGCTTCTCACGACGGCTGGCTCGCTGACCCTACGCTGGTGACTAACTTCTATAACATGCTCCGCAAGAAACTCTACGACGCGCAGCCTAACGAGGGGCACAGGCTGATAAAGAGCCTTGAGGACGAGTACGACGTGTGTGTGGTGACTCAGAATGTCGACGACCTGCACGAGAGAGCAGGCTCGTCGCATGTGATACATCTGCACGGCGAGCTTACAAAGGTGTGCTCGAGCCGTGAGCCGTACGACGAGAAATGCATCATAGACCTGCCTGCTGACAACTGCGAGGTTGCTCCCGGCACAAAGGCTGCCGACGGCTCGTTGCTCCGTCCGTTCATCGTATTTTTTGGCGAGAGCGTGCCCATGATAGAGCCTGCCGCCATAGAGGTGCAAAGTGCCGACATATTCGTCATCATCGGCACAAGCCTAAATGTTTATCCTGCTGCCGGACTCGTGCGGTACACCAAGCCGGGAATACCAATCTTCCTTATCGACCCGGACGAGGTTATGGCGGATGGCTACAGAAACATTACCCATATAAAGGCAGGAGCAAGCGAGGGCATGAGAAAGCTGATAGAAAAGCTTTGATATACAACCATATTTTACAACTAAAGGCCTTAGACGTATGGATAAGGCCTTTAGTTATACATCTATAAACTTTAGTTATACGGCTAAGGCCTTTAGTTGTAGAATTCGGCTATATGTTAGATGCTTTTATCAGAATTGTTGTTGTATTCTATCTTGTCCTCAGCAGCCATCATTTGGTCTTCTTCTTGCAGGCTGTATTTTCTAACCGTCCTGTCTTGCAGAAATATTTTGTTGAGCGTATATTCTAACGACTTCAGGGTTTGTTCCCGTTTGGCAGGCTTCAGCTCGCATTCCCAAACCGTTATGCTGTGCCATCCCATC
>OGLR01000715.1_pt1 | contig 13621 bp, 8 predicted proteins | sample 1572931 | NCBI WGS metagenome assembly OGLR01 (sample SAMEA2581997, study PRJEB24529) | metagenome | biome: Human gut stool | place: China | collected 2011 | reverse complement strand
ATGCCTCCCGACGGAAAGCTCGACGCGTCGGGCTCCTGCTGCACGAGCAGCTTGCCTGAGAACTCCTCTATCATGCCGCCCTTGCCGTCGTGCTCTATGAAAGCATCGTGTTTCTCTGCCGTCCCCTCGTTGAGAGGCTGAAACCAGTGGGTGTAGTGCGTAACTCCGTTTTCCTCGGCCCATTGCCTCATTCCACGTGCCACGGCATCGGCTATGGAGCGGTCGAGCCTTGTGCCGTTGTCCATAACGTCTACGAGCTTCGCATAGACATCGGCGGGCAGATATTTATACATCTTTTCCCTGTTGAAAACATATTTGCCGAAATACTTAGAAGGTCTTTCTGCTGGCGCGGCAACGTCTACGGGTCTTTTCCTGAAAGCCTCAGCCACCACCTCAAATCTTAAATTCGCCATTATTCTGTATTATTTTTGCGGACACGTCCAAACTCACATTGAGAGAACCCATATTCCGCCATTTATTTTCCGGCTGCAAAATTACGATAAATCAGAGAGACTGCCAAAGCTAAGATGAAATAATTCTGTTTTAATGCATAATTGGCACCATACATATATGAGTTGCTGCTACACTACATATTTTTCTCATTCACAAAGTTTATTGGAAAACTGCTTGCATATCTCAAGAATTTTGACGAACTTTGTATATAGATTGTGCATACGGTGATTCGAACTTGACAGTTCCAACATCACCAAGTTGCTGAAAGCCAACGGTATACACAACTTTAAGCATAAATATTACAAGAATTTAACTACACCAACGGGTTATGGATACTAAAATAATTGGCCAAGGATACAACCTTAACGCAGACACCTCTGTAGCCAAAGAACTTATAGAGCAATTCAACAGTAAGAGATATGATTCCTTCACCTGTCTAGTTGCATTTGCAAGTTACGGAGGAATATCTGCCCTGACTCCATACATCATGGCAGAGAAAGAAAGGGGTGTGAAAATAAAGGTGATTCTGGGAATAGACCAGAAAGGAACGTCAAAGGAGGCTCTCGAAGAGGTACTTTCCTGGGGTGTAGAATCAAAGATTTATCATACACAGTCTGTCAATATCTTCCATCCGAAAATCTATCTTTTCGAGAACACCGACATATTCACGCTCATTGTCGGCTCAAACAATCTGACCACCATGGGCTTGGTAAAGAACATCGAATGCTCTCTGCTTATCAAGGATGCTAAGGGAGAACATTCTGTTCATAATGATTTCTACATTTATTGGAAGGCCATTCTCGATGGTGCTGATATAAATTTGATGCCAATTACGCAAGAACTTATCGACAATTTGTATTTTGAGAAACTGATACCTACAGAATCAGAACGTACAGAAAAATATGACAACGGTAGAGACAAAACGGTAAGCTCCAGTAAGCGCATAACCTTTAACGGAGCCAAGATTCAACGCAATCCGGAAGGCTTTGTACCAAAGGGAAGGCAGGTAAAAGTGAAACGGATGGCAAAAACAAAGAACGATACAACTTCAAACAAACCAATAATTGAAGAAAAGCTACAGGTCAATGGTGAAGAGGTTTTGATTGCAGAGATTGGTGGAGGCCCCCGTTGGAAACAGGTTAATTTCCCTGTCGATATATTTGAGAACTTCTTTGGTGCAGAGCGTGGTGACAATTCTTATAACATAGAATTGATGAATATAGCCCAAGATGGAACATTAGGGGACGTGGAAACACGTCAAGCGGTTTCGGTAAAGAGTCATAATTACCGTTTTGAGATACATTGTAAAGAAACAACAGGAGATTATCCTGGTAGCACCAAACGTCCTATTGGGTTGTTTGTCAAGATAGGCAACAACCAATTTCTGTATCAAGTCCTTCTACATGGACATCCGGCATACAAGAAAATCAAGAATTACCTGTACGCAGAAAGTAAGGTCAGAAGAGAAGACGAGTTGAGAAGGCACATCGTTCACATAGAAGCTGTTCATGCCCTTTATCCAGAATTGATTATTTAAATGGACTACAATTTCCGAACATTAAACTACCTCGGCAGTAAATTGCGCCTGCTGGATTTCATTGAAGATAAGGTGCTTGATGTGACACCCGACAAGGCCGGAATCTGTGATTTGTTCGCAGGTTCAGGATGTGTGTCGCGCAAGCTGTCCCAATCACATCCTGTTGTAGCTTGTGACATTCAAAATTATTCAAAGGTCATCGGGAATGCCTTGCTTCAAAAATATGATATAACAGATGAAGAAATCAATCATTTCTTTGAAACCATCAATACAGATGATTATGCAAAGAAACTGAAAGGAGTCTTCACTCCGTTAATAGAGTTAGAGCAAAGCGCAATTGAAAACAAAAACCTTGAAGTGCTGACCTGTATTCTTGAACATGGTTCATTAGAGGTATTCAACATTGAGCAGAATATTTCATGCCTGTCAGACCAACTTTATACCGTTAGCCGCCAACTTAAGACTGAAGGACTAAACGATGTAAGGTCATTGACAAGCCGCTACTATGGAGGCGTGTATTTCTCGTACAGGCAAGCAGCCGATATAGATATTATTCTCGAAGGAATACACAAATTCGTATCAGAAGACAAACGAGATTTGTATCTTGCAGCTTTGTTGAGTACGGCCAGCGATGTGGTTGACACTGTAGGAAAACATTTTGCCCAGCCGATTAAGGCCAGGGATTCAAAAGGTAGAATAAAGGCAACAGTCTACAACAAAGCCGTCAAGGATAAAACAATAGATGTGCCAACGCTATATCGTGAGTGGCTTATCAAGTACAAGAACCTTTCAAAGACTGATTTTCAACATATTACACTGCAAGGAGATTATGAGCAATGCCTATTGGCGTTGCCTGACAACGTGAAGACTGTTTACGCAGACCCGCCATACACTCGTGACCATTACAGCCGCTACTATCATGTATTGGAAACATTGACCCTTCGAGACACTCCGCAGATTTCAAGAGTGACGATTCACGGATCAACTCATGTAAGCAATGGCATTTACCGCGAGGGGCGGCATCAGTCTCCCTTTTGCATCAAGAGTAAGGCACCATCTGCATTTCGAAAGATGTTCAAACTGGTATCCTCCTCTGGAAGGAATTTATTGCTCTCGTATTCACCTTACGACGAGACAAAAAAGTCACACCCACGAGTTGTGACCATGCAACAGCTCGTCTCATTGGCAAAGGAATACTTTGATAACGTAGAAATTGTTTCTGCCGGCAGCTTTAAGCATAACAAGCTTAATTCCACAGAACATTTTCTCGAGGCATCGGACGAAGCAGAATTGCTTATTGTCTGTACAAACAACAATTATTAAATTCTGGCATTTATGGCATTAAGCAACAACGTAAAATTTTCCATCGACCCGAAGAACTCCATTGGCGGTGAGGACTGCAGAAACATCTTGATAAAGGGTGACAACAAGGCAATCCTCCCGGAGCTTGTGTCTTCATACGGCGGAAGAATAAAGTGTATCTACATAGATCCTCCCTACAACAATGGAGACTCCTATCATTACTACAACGACAACACCTCTACTTCGGCATGGCTAAAAGATATGCGCACTGTCCTTTCTTGGCTGAAAATGCTGCTAAAAAAAGACGGAAGTATCTGGATTTCCATTGATGACAAGGAAATGGCTTACCTGAAGGTAGAAGCAGACAGGATATTTGGCCGTGAGAATTTTGCAGGCACAATTGTATGGCAACAAAGAAAGACACGTGAGAACCGGGCAGTCTTCTCATGCAATCATGAGTATGTGCTTGTCTATGCAAAGGATGTAAAAGCATTCAAGAAATCACGCAACCTGCTTCCTGTAGATGACGCTTTTGTGAAAAGCAAATACAAGAATCCGGACAACGATCCACGCGGGCCTTGGCAATCTGTATCTGCAAGTGTCCAGGCAGGCCATGCTGTAGCAAGTCAGTTCTACACGATTGTTTCTCCATCGGGTATTGAATACAACCCTCCGAAAGGAAGGTGCTGGGTATATAATCAGGAGAGAATGCTCCGCGAGATTTCACAGAATAACATTTGGTTTGGATTAGACGGACGCAATACTCCACGTATCAAGAAGTTTCTATGTGACACAAAGATTGGCTTGACGCCCGAAACATTATGGTCGGGCGATATCTATGGCACAACAGACAGCGCAAAGAAACATCTGCTGTCACTGTTCCCCGAAATGGAGAATGTCTTCGATACCCCAAAGCCCGAAGAACTGATTAAGCAAATCATCGAGATTGCCAGCAATGAGAATGAATACGTGCTGGATTGCTACATTGGTTCTGGCACAACCATGGCTACAGCCCACAAACTTAACCGCAACTATATCGGGATAGAGATTGGCGACCAAATGACTGACCTTGTAGTCAGACGCATGAATTTAGTCATCAACGGCGAGGGAGGCGGCATTTCAAATAGGGTCAATTGGCATGGCGGAGGCCAGTTCGTGCTATACAACTTCGACAAGAACAAGGTTGATGAACATGATGCCAAAGAAATAGGAAAAAGCATCACACAGAAAAAAGTTCAGTACCATCAATTAGACTTATTTAATCTTTTCGAACAGTATGGTGAAGAACCGTTGGTTCAAAATTGTATGGTTCGTGAGGATCTTTGGATTGAATACGGTTCCTATTGTAGTCATTGGAAATTGCCGATAGACCTCACAAAGAATCTTCTTGTCTGTAATGTGAAGAAAGACAACTGGAAGCAGTATCTTGATGGTTCTGCAAAAATCTATTACACAGGAAAGAAGTTCCCAACAACAGTTGCACTCAATAAGCTCTATTATTTTATGCCGTATATATCTGGGAAAGGTATCCGCGACTTGTACTGCATCAAGACTGCCCGCCTTGGTTACCGCAAGGAGGGACAGGATGAAGAGGACAAAAACGAGCTTCGGTTAGTGTTCGAAATTGAGCGAGTTGGCCAGCTTTTCGAAAACTACCAGAAGATAAATCTTGAAATATGGAGGACATTTACAGACACTTCTATAAAAACAATTATGGAAAAATATAATTCTCACCTTCTATGACAAACATTGAGCACTACGGGGCAGAGCGCATTTTCCGGGCCATAGAGGACGGCAAGGAAGTGGGGCGTATAGAGTATGAGCTGTCGGGACAGGTTATGACAATAACACACACCTACGCCTATATCGAGGGGCGCGGAGTGGGACGCTTGCTTGCTGACGCGGCCATAGACTACGCGCGCGGCCACGGCATGAAGATAATACCCCTCTGCTCTTACGTCAGGTTAGTGATGGAAAGGGCAGAGGAGTATCACGACTTGCTGTATAAGGGTTAGGGGGGTAACTCTTATCCGCCGAATGCCGTAAGCTCCGCCCACGCGCGGTGCCATTGCCTCATGGCCTCCATCTCCTGGTCTTTGGCCTCGTAATACATACGCGAGCCAAGCAGATAGTCGGTGACAGAGATTGAGCCGGCATCAAGAGCCTTTTTCAGCAACACGGTGTTGTCGGTGGTCTTGACGGCAAGGGCAAGAGTGTCGGCCGCAGACCGCAGAGCGGCCTGACGCAAGAATTGTGACTTTATATTTGCGTATATCCTCTGCCGGACATCAGCGTGGCGTGCCTTGGCAGCCTCGGCCTGCGCCTTGGCCTGCCTCACTTTTCCCCTGTTGCTCCACAGCGGTATCGATATTCCCACCGTAATGCCCTGGAACTTCTCGTCGGCAAGATACTCTCCCATAAAGCCTGCCGTAAGCTTAGGCATGCCCTCTGAGCGGCTTACCACAATCTGGCGCTCAGCCATGGCAACCTCTTCGCGCAGGGCGACAAGTGCCGGGCAACGGCTCCCGGCATCGGCATACCAGGTGTCGAAGTTGGCAACAGGCGATATATACGGATATTCAGAGGAGGTGAGAACAACCTTATTTCCACCGTTCATGCCCTGCAGCAAAGCCAGAGCAGCGCTGCGTTCTGCCTCAAGCTTTGCCATCTCGCCTTTTGCCGATGCCAGATCGAGCATGGCCCCGTTATATTCCATGCGCGTAGCCTCACCATTGTCAAGCCGTTTTTTTTGTGCCACGGCTATCGCCGCCGCATTATCATGACGCAGACGAAGCTCGTTGAGCATGGCATTATAGTATATGACATCTATACACAGCTGTCTGGCTTCGAGCATCACCTGTCGGCATTCAGCCTTATACCGCCATCCGGCGACAACGTCCTGCTGCCGGGCAAGCCGCTTCTTGGCACCCGAAAGGGTAGCCATGTCCAGCGATTGCGTCACGCTCAGGTTCTTGCGTCCGCCTATTGCCGAGGGACTGCCCCACATGTAGGCGAACTCTATCTCTGGGTCTTCAAGTGTCAGTCCGGTATGGTTGGCGGCCGTGGTTGCCTCCATGTCTTTTCGCAGTGCCCTCAGCGTAGAGTTGTTCTGCTCTATACTGCTGATAATATTGTCGACTTCACACTGCGAATAGCCTGGAATTGATAAAGCCACAATGACTATGGTTATTATTGTTCTCATTTCTTGTTGCTGATTTTATAATATATAACAGGTATAACGAAAGCATTGAGCAGAGTCGAGGTGCAAAGCCCGCCAAGTATGACCTTTGCCATCGGGCTCTGTATCTCGTTGCCAGGCAGGTCGCCGCCGGCGGCAAGCGGTATAAGGGCCAGCGCGGAGGTGAGGGCCGTCATGAGAATAGGTGTCAGACGGTCGGCAGAGCCTTTTGCTATACTTTCCTCCACCGTAAGGCCCGACGCTCTGAGATCGTTGTACCGGCTTACGAGCAGCATGCCGTTGCGTGTGGCGATGCCGAAAAGCGATATGAAGCCTATAATGGCGGGTATGCTCACTATGCCTCCTGTGACACATATTGCCATGACACCCCCTATGAGGGCCAACGGCAGGTTTAGCAACACCACCGCAGACTGCCTGATGTCGCGGAACTGATTGAACAACAGCAGGAAAATCACCACTATGGCAAACAACGAAGCCAGGAGAAGTGTCCGCGAGGCAGACTTCTCGCTCTCGAACTGGCCGCCATATTCTATATGGTAGCCCTCGGGCAGATGTATCTTCTCGTCAATTCTCCGCTGTATGCTTTCCACCACACCAGTAAGGTTGCCGCCTGTCACATTGGCAGAGACAACAAGCTTGCGCGCCACATTCTCACGGTTTATGGTATTTGGCCCCACAGCCGAGACCACATCGGCAATATAGCAGAGCGGCACCATCTGCCCGCCGGCATTCACTGGCATCCGGGCTATACTCTCTGCCGTCGCCCTGCTGCCGTCATCAGCCTTCAGCACAAGGTCAAACGCCTTGTTGCCCTCGTAGACCACAGACACTGGCTCTCCGGCAAGCAGCACCCTTATCATCTCGCCGAATTCCGACATTGTAATGCCATATTTGGCAAGCATGCCGCGCCTGGGAACAATCTGCAACTGCGGACGCTCCACCTGCTGCTCAACATTGAGGTCGGCTATACCCTCTATGTCAGCTATCTGCGCCTTTATCTCATTGCCTATGGCATACATTCTGCTCAGGTCGTCGCCAAAGAGTTTAATGGCTATGTTGGCACGTGTGCCCGACAGCATGGCGTCTATGCGGTGGGTAATCGGCGCGCCAACCTCAACATTTATGCCCGGCACGGCCTCAAGTCTGTGCCGCACATCTTCCAACAGCTCTTCCTTGCTTCTGCCGGCAAGCACAAACGGTGCCTCTATCTCTGTATCGCTCACGCCCAGGGCATGCTCGTCAAGCTCTGCCCGTCCCGTCTTTCTGCCTACAGTCTGTATCTCGGGTATCTGCAACAGCAGCCTCTCTACTCTCGCCCCTATCCTGTCCGACTCTTCGAGCGATATTCCCGGCATGGTGCTTACGTTGACAGTGAGCGAGCCCTCGTTGAATGGAGGGAGGAAACTTCGTCCCAACGACATGAAGATAGCTGCCGCCACTATCAGCAATGCGGCAGCCGCCACCACTACGATGCGCCGGTGTGTCAATGCCCACCTCAACATTGCGCTATAGCGTGCCACCAGCCATTGTGCCACCACAGGCTCGCGCCTGTATGTGTTGCCGGAGTCAAGCATATAGCTGCACATGACGGGAGTAAGCGTAAGGGCAACTGCCGTAGAAGCACACAGGGCGGTTATGAAAGCTATGCCGAGGGGCACCAGCAGCCGCCCCTCCATTCCGGTAAGGAAGAACAGCGGCACGAAACTTACGATAATGATAAGAGTGGAGTTGAGGATTGGCATGCGGACCTCACGTGAGGCATTGTATACGACATCCAATACCGGCAGCCTCGAGGCCTCGGGGCTCAGCCTGTTCTCACGCAGGCGCTTGTATACATTCTCAACATCCACAATAGCATCGTCTACAAGCGAGCCTATCGCTATCGCCATACCGCCAAGGCTCATGGTGTTTATGGTAAGCCCGAGAATATTGAGGACAAGAACCGACACTACAAGCGAGAGCGGAATGGTTACAAGCGAGATGACAGTGGTGCGCACATTCATAAGGAATATGAACAGCACAGCCACTACAAACAACGCACCTTCGAACAGCGACTTCCGCACATTGTCAATGGAGCTGTTTATAAATCTTTCTTGGCGGTAGACATCTGTATTGAGCCTGACACCGGCAGGCAGCGACTTCCGCACATCGTCAAGGGCATGGTCTATCTTCTTTGTCAACTCTACTGTGCTTGTGTTCGGCTGCTTCGTCACCGTCATCATCACACACTGCCTGCCTCTCAGCGACGCAGTGCCGGTCTTGGGCGCGCGATCGCCAATCCTCACCTCTGCAATATCGCCAATGACAACAGGCATCGTGCCATTACGCCGCACCACAGCTTTTGCCAAATCCTCAACATTGTTTGAGGCGCACACGCCACGCACTATATATTCGCTGCCATATTCATAAAGCACACCCCCGGACGTGTTGCGGTTCATATCCCTCACAGCGGCTGTCACCTCGCCGAGTCCCACACCGTAGTGCCGCATTTTGGCAGGATTAAGAAGTATCTGGTATTCCCTCACCTCGCCGCCAAGCACCGACACCTGTGCCACACCTCCAGTGGCAAGCAGCCTGGGGCGTATGGTCCAGTCGGCAATTGTCCGCAAGTCACGCATCGGCACGCTGTCGGCGGTAACGGCAACAAACATCAGCTCGCCCAATATCGACGACTGGGGGCCGAGAACCGGCGTTCCCGCCGTAGCTGGCAGCTGGTCTTTTACTGTGGCAATCTTCTCTGATACTGTCTGACGCGCACGGTAAATATCCGTACCCCAATTGAACTCAACCCATACTATCGAGAAGCCTGTAGTTGACGATGAGCGCACACGCCTCACGTCGGCGGCGCCGTTTACTGCTGTCTCAACAGGGAAGGTGACAAGTTGCTCAACCTCTTCGGGAGCCATGCCGCCCGCCTCTGTCATAACGACAACCGTAGGGGCGTTAAGGTCTGGGAACACATCTACCTCCATTGTCTTGGCCGTATACAGGCCGGCAAGCAGCAACAGCACTGCCGACACCAGCACAACAATGCGGCTATGGAGCGAGAAACGTATTATCTTATTCAACATGGCATGCAGGATTAATGGTTATGTGTGTGGGCAGGGATAGCCGCCTGCAGTGAGGCAAGCCTCAACATGCCGGCACCTTCCGTAACAACCTTATCACCGGCTTTCAGGCCACTTGTTATCTCTATGCGGCGTCCGTCGGTCTGCCCGGTCCTTACCTCTCGTCTGACGTATGCCTCAGGCTCTACCTGAAGATACACAAATTTTGTGCCTTGCTCATCAGTCAGCGCCGACACGGGAACCGAGACAACATCCGCACGCTCCCTGCAAAGCAGCCATACATCGGCGAAAGCGCCTGCCACTATGTCGCCCACATTGTCAAACTCGAAAGTGACGGCAATATATGGAGAGCCGTCGCTTACACTGCGGCCGTACGAAAGCAGCCGCCCGTGCATGTCGTCAAGACAATATACCCTGTCGGAGCCCGCCATACGGAAGTTGGCACCTGTCACGCCGGCAAGTCTCTGTACATCAGTGCTATGAGCGTCAGCCCGCAACTGAAGCCGGCGGCTCTGCGTCAATATGGCTATTGTCTGCCCTGTCTGCACATACTCGCCCTGTCTCACCAGCAGGCTTTTTATATACCCTCCGCTTGGCGATGATATGGCTATGCCTGCGTCTGTGACGCTCTTAGCCTGCGCCTCGTATGCCACACGCGCTGTCTCGTATTGCATCTTTATCTGCGCAAGCTCCTTTTGCGATATTATCTTGTCATCTACAAGAGCTTTTGCCCTCTCATATTCGCTTCTGGCAGCCTCGTAAGCGGCTTTTGTCTTTGCGGCCGGGTCGCCGTTCTGAATGTTTTTTGCCGACACCGTAGCTATTGTCTGCCCCGCCCTGACAGCCATGCCCTCTGCTATCGAGGCATTGGCAAACGTAACTATGCCGTCCGACGTGGCTGCGACAGCCTGCCCGTCGCCCTGTCCCGACAATATCTGGCCCGTGACAGGCATAACAGCCCTGAACGGCGCTGTCCTCACCGTCTCTGTCTCCAGCCCGGCTTCCTCGGCCTGATGTCTGGTAAACACAATCTCGCCATGATTACCGTGTGAGCCGCCCTCTTTGCCGGGCTGCCGCCCGTCACTGCCATGGCCATGTCCGTCGTGGCTGCCGCATCCTGCTACAGACACGGCAACAACAGACATGAAAAAAAATATAGTTTTTCTCATGATGGTAAAATAAAAAAAAACAATAGGTTTCTCCTCCTCCCATACAAGCGGCTAAACCACAGGAGGTGCCCTAAGCGGCCTTACACGGTATAAGTCAACCGACTTGTACCGCACGGATACCCGCTTACATATTTTACCATTTAATTCAGAAAAAGCGGCAACGGCCGCCACTGCGGTATAAGCGGCAGGATGCAGAAACCTTACAGGCTGCTGCCTGTCCGTATGCAACTTCGCAGAAATATAACAGTTGCTCTCCGCGCCGCATGAGGTGTTGTCGCCATGGTGATGCGTATGCCTGTCGTTAACGGCATTGTCACGGGCACAATATTCCATTGCCATGCACGCCACACCATAATGATGGTGGTGGGGGAGTACAGGCATCAGCATCACTGACATCATCAACAGCAATGCCCACATACTGAATATTGAGTTCCGTCTACACATTTTTGAAAAGACTGTACAGGCGGGACAACGCCAATAATGCCAGACATTGCCGGCGTGCCGCCCGCCTTCTGCAAAATTACGAATTAATCACTATATTACACCAACTTTACCCATCGCACATCATTAATTTAATTATAGTTAACTAAAACGAACTGACATAGGTAACTATTCCCATGATTATATTATTTGTTAATGAAAAATCTAATGTTACGTCACTTCACCCACTCCAACCAATTCTCAGGCGTTACGATTGCTTTCTCCTTGACATCATACGCTGTAAGGAAAGTGTTTGGAAATTGGGTGGCTTTCTTGGAATTCCATTTCATCTCAAAGAGTGAGAATTGGCCGTCACACTCCTCTATGTAGTCAATCTCCTGCTGTTGATTGGTACGCCAGAAATAACCATTCACGTATCGGCCGTTATATTGATTAGCCTTGATACGCTCGCTGATGAAGAAGTTCTCCCACAACGCACCAACATCTTGGCGAAAAGCAAGGGGAGCGAAATTCTGCAAGATGGCATTTCTAATACCATTGTCATAAAAATAGAATTTCTTGGCACGTTTTAGCTCTGTACGAAGATTGCGGCTGAAGCCATTTAACTTAAAGATAATGTAGCATTTCTCCAACAAGTCGATATACTTCTCAACAGTTTTATTATCCGTACCCACCGTCTGAGCCAACTCATTATACGACACCTCGCCCGTAACCTGCAAAGCCAATGCTGTGAGGAGTTTGCCCAATAATGCCGGGCGACGCACACTCTCCAAATTCAGCAAGTCCCTATACAGATAACTGTTGGAAAGATTATACAACAAATCCTTTGCATCCTCTTGATGATTGAAGATATCCGGATAAGAGCCAAAAACAAGACGGCTCTCCAAAGTTTGTCTCACAGAAAGCAAGCCTTGCGCATTCAACAACTCGCCCGTTGACAAAGGAAAGAGATGATATTCAAACTTTCTTCCTGTCAAAGGCTCGTTGAGCTTATCCTGGAGTTCAAAAGAAGAAGAACCGGTCACCAACAATTGCACATCAGGAAAATTATCAGTGATGCGCTTTAATGTCATACCGATATTCTCCACCCTCTGAGCCTCATCAATAACAAGTATCTTATTCTGCCCTATCAGCAATTTCAACTCTTGAGTATTCATTGCAGACATCATCTCCTGCACCTCTGGCTCGTCGCAATTCAGTTGCAAAACAGGTTCCTTGCGCCCTTCCAAAACCATATTGAAGAGCGTACTCTTTCCTACTTGTCTTGCCCCAATCACAATGATTGCCTTTCCAGCAAACATTCGAGTCTCGATCACATCTTGTAACAGTCGTCGTATCATATTATTTTACTTGCTTCAAATCTGGTGCAAAGATAGCAAGAAAATCTGTAATCCCAAAAATCAGGGTAATTTTTGGGATTGTAATCCTAAAATTCATACTGATTTTTGGGATTAGGGAGAAAATCAGCTGATATTTCCCCGTCATCACTTTACAGGATGGAACAGCCTGTCTCCCGTGCCCAGAGCCTCTATCTCCTCCATGGTAAATGGCGGACGCCACCGCATGGTGCCGTTGTTCGTACCCACCCCCTTTATGTAATATCGGTTGCGGTAGCCCTCGGGCATGAACTCACTGATGCCGCCTATGTCGCCTATCCTCATGCCGTGGTTGTGCAGGCATGTGGTTATCATTACCTCCGAGTGTGCCGGGTGTCCCAAAATACAAAAATAAATGGATACTGGCAAGGTGGAGTGTGCAAAAATATGGTACACAATTGTCGCGCAAGTTATTTTTTGCATATTACTTAATTTATCCCCACTGATTTTCTACTGAGCCGACAAGCCTATGGTATTGTAATCAATTTTCAAAACGCACCCTTGTGAATGCGCCCATTCGTCCTTTTGCGTTGCCAAACGCTTATATATGCGCTCTGAATAAGATTATTAACCTTAAGGCGATAAGATTAATAATCTTAAGGCCGTAAGATTAATAACCTTATCGCCAACGCAGCCGCATGCGTTTTTAAACGGATACCAATGACTCCAGCAACATATACGGAAGAATTCCACAGAACGTCAAGAATAATTACCCAACAAGAGCGTCCGGCAGCAAGTTTCGGATGAACAAAAAATTAGCTTAGTAATGTTTAAAAAATAACTTGCGCAATTATACTTTTGCCTTTGCAGGGCGCATAGTAAACAATTGTTGCGCAAGTTATTTTATCTTTTTCTGTCTTATAAAATAGAAGCATGCCTCATACGGTAAAAACCGTGATCAGTAAAGATGGAACATTCTGTCCATCAGCTGCCATTTCTCATCAGAAGAGGCATTGGCGGCACATTTCTGGAACTGCGCCACAAAAGCCTCCCATTCCTGCTGACGAGGCATGGCGGCAAGCCGCTCCATGGCTGTGGCCCAGTCGAAGCTGACGGGGGTCTCGACTATCATAAAG
>OGLR01000700.1_pt1 | contig 13869 bp, 9 predicted proteins | sample 1572931 | NCBI WGS metagenome assembly OGLR01 (sample SAMEA2581997, study PRJEB24529) | metagenome | biome: Human gut stool | place: China | collected 2011 | reverse complement strand
GAGTCCTCGTCCACACGATACAGGTATGGTAACGCTTGGTCACACCACCAACCTGAGCGAGTTTGAGCTCCACTTCCGTGCCGTGATGGGCTTGCCTATCGCCGGAATCCATCTGGAGCACGTAGGTTGTTCAGCCGTCATCCTCTCTCCTGAGGAAAGCACAGAGCCATTGAACTACAACATGCTTGATGCACTGAAGGAGGATCACACCCGCATCCGCATCTTCGGCAAGCCAGAGGCTCACGTAGGTCGCCGCATGGGTGTCGTTCTCTGCTACGGCGAGAAGGGCGATGACCTGAATGCCCTGCGCGACAAGGCAAAGCGCCTTGCCAAGACGGTTTTGGGCACCGACCCATATATGAAGAAATAAGATTCATGAAAGAAATAGGAAAAATCATCCGTTTCCAGAACACGCATCAATCCGAAGACTTCCAGGCTACGAATGTGGAGGATTTCAAGGATGTGCCCTTTCACATCAGGCGCACCTACTGGACCTACGATATTCCGGCAGGTGCTGCCCGCGGAGGGCACGCCCACAAGGAATGCCTGGAAGTGATTGTTGCAGCCAGCGGTTCCTTCACGGTTACGCTGGATGATGGAAAACGGAAGCAATCCTATCTTCTCAACCGCCCCGACCAGGGATTACTCGTCAACACAGGCATCTGGCGAACGCTGGAAAACTTCTCTGCCGGTTCGGTCTGTCTGGTCCTGGCTTCGGAATTGTACGAAGAAGCTGATTATATCTATGATTACGACGAGTTTCTCAAACACGCAAGGCATCATGCTTGAAACTATCCAATACGCAAGACATCATGTTTGAAATCATCAAATACACCCCCGAATATCGCCAGCAATGGGATGAGTATGTGGCTAAAGCCCGAAACGCTACGTTTCTCTTTTACCGCAACTATATGGATTACCATTCCGATAGGTTCAAGGACTATTCTCTCCTATTCTTCAAGAAGGGGAAGCTCCATTCCATCCTGCCAGCCCATCAGGCAGACAAGACCCTCTGCTCGCATTTCGGACTCACCTATGGCGGACTGATCATGAACATCCACGTCACGATTTCAGATATCTGCCAACTCTTTGAGGAACTGAATGTCTATCTGCGTCTTCAGGGTTTCGAGAAGGTACAGTATCGTCCTATTCCCTGGATCTATCATCTCCATCCTTCAGAAGAAGATCTCTATGCCATCTTCTGGAAATGCAAGGCCTATCTTTCGCTCCGCAATATCGGCACAACCATCTTCATGCAGCAGAAACTGCGTTGGCGCAAAGACCACCTGCGCCGCCTGAAGAAGGCTCATCAGAATGGAGTGACCGTAGTGAGAGATGCAAGCCTGCCGGAATTCTGGGAGGTATTGAATGAGAACCTGGAAAAGCGATTTGGTGCCAAACCGGTACACACGCTTCAGGAAATGGAACTTCTGAAAAGTCGATTCCCCGAGAATATCATCCAATATAATGCTTATCGCAACGGGCACATAATAGGAGGTCTCACCTTTTATATTACCCAGCAAGTGATACATGGACAATATAGTTCTACCAACGATGAAGGCAAGGAATTCGGAGCCATGGAGGCTATCTACGAACAGATTATGTATCATGATTACCCCGATTATCCTTACCTGGATTTCGGCAGTTCTACGGAACAGCAGGGAGCCTGGATCAACGAGGGCCTTATCGCCCACAAGGAAGGGTATGGAGGAAGAGGCGTGGTTTATGACACCTATGAATGGATATTATAATTTTAGAAAAATAAATCCCGAGGTTCACAAAGGCGGAACTTCGGGATTTATAGTATAGGAGTTAACAGGTTAACAGTTAACAGCCGTTTTTTTATACTTGCCAGCTATTATTCCTTATTTATAAGAGTATAACCGTCACACCACGAGCAGCCTGCGCACCCATGACCAGCGCCTGCTCAATATCGGCAGTCTTGGAAGGACCGCTGATGAAAGTACCGAAATTATACTTCGGATCCATCTCGATACGGGCATAAGCCTCGTGCATATTGTTAACTACCTTATCTTTCTGAAGGAAAATCACGAGATATTCGGAGATGAAAAGCACCACCTTCTCCTTCATGGTCTGAGGAATCCAGATGCAGCCATTCTCGGCAACACCCACTTCTCCACGTACAATACCCACATCGGTACCATTCAGGTCGTTGGCATCAGCCACGGTATCAGGATTCTTCTGTGCGATGGTAATCTCAGGCAGGTTGGAAGCAAAGACCTTCGCTTCCGGATAAGCCTTCTTCACCAGCTCATCCAGGCTCTCGCCTTCCTCAGCCTCTATCACGTGTCCACCCACAGACTCAGTCATCTCTATAAACTGCTTCAAGGTGTCCTCATACTGGATTCCCTTGACATCTACGGCAGGCATATCGAATTGAACGTGCGTATTCTTACGCAACTTGTTCAGGAAATCTTCTTTTAACATTGAAATTTGAACTTTGAACTTTGAACTTTATGAGTACCCACTACTTCACCTTTCCTTCTTTCCAAAGCTGATGGAAACTCTTCTTCGCAAACTCAGGCATGGCGTGACCGATACCCCACGCATTCCAGTTGCTGAAGTGCGTGCAGCATTCAGGAATCAGATTGGCAAGCGGAGCAAACTTCAGGGCGGTGGTGTAGAGCGCCGGACGGTCGAAGAGATATTTCATACCATTCGACATTGCCTTCTTCACAGGATCTGCCTTACCCAACTTATCCAGACTCTGGCGCCAAGCGTAGATCTGAGAACCAGGACCCACCTTGGAAGGGCAGACATTGTCGCAAGACAAGCACAAGGTGCAGGCTGAAACATTGTCGCTGAATTTCTGAGGATTCTTCAGCATACCCAGATTCACACCGATAGGACCCGGAATGAAATAGGTGTAACTGTATCCGCCCGAACGGCGATAAACCGGACAGGTGTTCATACAGGCTCCACACCGCATGCACTTCAAGGTCTGCCAGTGATCCTTGTCGGCGAGAATATCGCTTCTGCCATTATCTACCAAAACCACATGCATCTCGGCACCCGGACGAGCCTGGCGGAAATGAGAGGTAAAGGCGGTGGTAGGCTGACCGGTTCCGCAGCGACAGAGCAGGCGCTGGAATACAGCCAGTGACTTATAATCAGGCACCAGCTTCTCGATACCCATCGCTACGATATGGAGCTTAGGCATGGAAGTGGTCATATCGGCATTACCCTCGTTGGTACAAACCACGCAATCGCCAGTGGCAGCCACACCGAAGTTACAGCCAGTCATACCTGCTCCGGCTTCCATAAACTGGTCGCGGAGATGATGACGGGCGCAGCGGGTCAGATAAGTAGGATCGTAGTTTCCGATTTCCTTGGAGATTCCCTTCTCCTCGAACATCTTTCCCACTTCCTCACGCTTCAGGTGGATGGCAGGCATGACGATGTGACTTGGCTTCTGACCCAAGAGCTGAATGATGCGCTCACCCAGGTCAGTCTCTACCACATCGATTCCGTGCTGTTCGAGATAAGGATTCATCTCGCACTCCTCGGTGAGCATCGACTTCGACTTCACCATCTTCTTCACGTTGTGATCCTTGAGAATACCGAGCACAATCTCATTAAATTCCTGCGCATCCTTCGCCCAGTGCACCTTTACCCCACGGCTCTCCAGGTTCTTGGAAAACATATCGAGGTAATCGGCAAGATGGGTGATGGTGTGCATCTTGATTTCAGAGGCATGCTCACGGAGGTCTTCCCACTCAGGAAGTTCCTGCGCCATCTTATCTCTCTTCTGACGAACAGACCAGAAGGTAGCATCGTGCCAGGTGGTCTTCTCTACATTCTGCGTAAACTTCGCAGCTCTCTTGGAATGTTCTGTACTCATAGTCCTGCAGCTAAAATTTGAACAACATGGATAAACTTGATCGGCATCTTCTCCTTCTTGGCAATACCAGCCATGTGCATCAGACAGGAAGAATCCGGTCCGGTAACATATTCGGCACCCGTAGCCATGTGGCGCTTGATCTTATCCTCGCCCATTCGGGTAGAAACGGCAGGCTCCTCGATAGAGAACATACCGCCGAATCCGCAGCACTCATCCTTGCGCTCCGGCTCGTGGATAGTAATGCCTTCCACCATATTCAACAGGTCGATAATCTTGTTGAATGGCTTGATGTGTCGCTCAGATGGAGACGACAAGCCCAGTTCTCGCACGCCATGGCAACTGTTGTGCACACTCACCACGTGAGGGAATTTACCAGGTACATGATCCACCTTCAGCACATCGTGAAGGAACTCCACAACATCCATGATCTTCTTTGATGAAACACACTCGTGCTTACCCTCCAGAATCTTAGGGTAATACACCTTAACATAAGCGGCACATGAAGCTGAAGGAGCTACGATGTAATCGTAATCCTTGAACAGCTCATCAAATGTCTCTATGACCTTCTCCGACTTGTCCTGAAACCCTGCGTTTGCCATCGGCTGACCGCAGCAAGTCTGCTTCTCGGGATAGTCAACATCCAGTCCGTAGTGCTTTAGTAACTTGTATGTAGCCACACCCGCTTCAGGGTATAAAGCATCTACATAACAAGGGACGAATAATCCGACTTTCATTGTTCTATATACTCTTGTTAGCTATTGTTTTATTATTCTCGAAACATTCTACTACATCTTCTGTAGGCGCTGCAAAAGTAACAAAAAAATAGCAAAAATAAGACATTCCTAAAAGGATTTTTTAATAATTGATGTTATTTAACTGTAAAGAATGGCAGAAAATTTGGATGATTCAGATATTTAACGTATCTTTGCTGCCCGAAATAGTGTATCTTCCTTAGTAATCTGACTAAGAAACTAAATAGATACTAAACAAGACATTTTCAGAAGAGACTTTTTATTATTAAGAATAAACTTATAGTTATATAAAAAAGATGAAGAAACAGCTTAAGAAAGTCCTCGTTCTGGGTTCCGGTGCTTTGAAGATCGGCCAGGCAGGTGAGTTTGACTATTCCGGTTCGCAGGCTCTCAAGGCGCTGCGCGAGGAGGGTATCAGTTCCGTCCTCATTAATCCAAACGTTGCTACAATTCAGACAAGTGAAGGTATTGCTGACAAGGTTTATTTCTTGCCGGTGACACCTTTTTTTGTAACTGAAATTATCAAGAAGGAGCGCCCAGACGGCATCATGCTGGCTTGGGGTGGCCAGACGGGTTTGAACGTTGGTACAGAACTTTACCTCAACGGTGTGCTCAAGGAGTATGGTGTGGATGTGTTGGGTACTTCGGTAGAGGCTATCATGAATACGGAAGACCGCGACCTCTTCGTGAAGGAGCTTAATAAGGTTGACCTCAAGGTTCCAGTAAGCCACGCTTGCGAGAACATGGAGGAGGCTGTGGCTGCGGCACGCAACATCGGCTACCCTATCATGATCCGTTCTGCCTATGCACTGGGTGGTCTCGGTTCTGGTGTCTGCAAGACCGAAGAGGAGTTCAAGGAGATTGCTGAATCAGCCTTCACTTTCGCACCTCAGGTACTCGTTGAGGAGAGCTTGAAGGGATGGAAGGAGATTGAGTTTGAGTGCATCCGTGATGCCAACGACCGTTGCTTCACCGTTGCCTCTATGGAAAACTTCGACCCACTGGGTATCCACACAGGTGAGTCTATCGTGGTAGCTCCTACCTGTTCTCTTACCGACGAGCAGGTGAAGATGTTGCAGGACATCGCCGTGAAATGCGTCCGTCACCTCAACATCGTGGGTGAGTGCAACATCCAGTATGCTTTCAATGCCGAGACCAACGACTACCGTATCATCGAGATCAATGCTCGCTTGAGCCGTTCTTCTGCCCTCGCTTCTAAGGCTACAGGTTATCCTCTGGCTTTCGTTGCTGCCAAAATTGCCCTCGGTTATACACTCGACCAGATTGGCGAGATGGGTACTCCTAACTCAGCTTATGTAGCTCCATCACTCGACTATATGATCTGCAAGATTCCTCGTTGGGATCTTACCAAGTTTGCCGGTGTAAGCCGCAAGATTGGTTCTTCCATGAAGTCTGTAGGCGAAATCATGTCTATCGGCCGCTCATTCGAGGAGATGCTCCAGAAGGGTCTCCGTATGATTGGTCAGGGAATGCACGGTTTCGTAGGCAACGACCATACCAAGTTCGAAAACCTGGATGAGGAGCTTTCCAACCCTACCGACCTCCGTATCTTCGCCATCGCCCAGGCTTTGGAGGAAGGCTACACCATCGAGCGCATCGAGGAGTTGACCAAGATTGACCCTTGGTTCATCGAGCGCATGAAGAATATCGTAGATTACAAGCACAAGCTTTCTACATACAAAACATTGGAGGAGATTCCTGCAGAGGTATTGCGCGAGGCTAAGGTATTGGGCTTCTCTGACTTCCAGATTGGCCGCTTCGTATTGAAGACCAAGGATACCAACATGGAAAAGGAGGTTCTCGCTGTTCGTGCACTGCGCAAGAAGTTGAACATTCTTCCTGCCGTGAAGCGCATCCCTACTGTGGCTAGCGAGCATCCAGACCTCACCAACTATCTCTACATGACTTATGCCGTAGAGGGTTACGATATCAACTACTACAAGAACGAGAAGTCTGTCATCGTTCTCGGTTCTGGTGCTTACCGCATCGGTTCTTCTGTAGAGTTCGACTGGTGTTCTGTAAACGCCATCAACACAGCCCGCAAGTTGGGTTACAAGTCAATCATGATCAACTACAACCCAGAGACCGTATCTACCGACTACGATATGTGCGACCGTCTCTACTTCGATGAGCTTTCATTCGAGCGTGTACTCGATGTCATCGACCTGGAGTCACCACGTGGTGTGATTGTTTCTGTGGGTGGTCAGATTCCAAACAACCTGGCTATGAAGCTTCATCGCCAGTCTGTGCCAATCCTGGGTACCTCTCCTGTCAACATCGACCGTGCCGAGAACCGTGGTAAGTTCTCTGCCATGCTCGATAAGCTGGGCATCGACCAGCCTAAGTGGAGCGCCCTCACTTCTATGGAGGATGTTCAGAAGTTCATCGACGAGGTAGGCTATCCTGTTCTCGTTCGTCCATCCTACGTTCTTTCCGGTGCAGCCATGAACGTTTGCCACGATGATGATGAGTTGCGTCGCTTCCTGGAGGCAGCTTCTGAGGTTTCTAAGGAATACCCAGTAGTTATCTCTCAGTTTATGACAGAGACCAACGAGATTGAGTTCGACGGTGTGGCTCAGAACGGTGAGATTGTTGAGTATGGTATTTCAGAGCACGTAGAGTATGCAGGTGTTCACTCTGGTGACGCTACCATGACCTTCCCAGCTCAGCAGATTTCCTTCGCTACAGCCCGTCAGATCAAGAAGATTTCACGTGCCATCGCCAAGGAGCTCAACATCTCAGGTCCTTTCAATATCCAGTACTTGGCTAAGGGTCGTGATGTGAAGGTTATCGAGTGTAACCTCCGTGCATCCCGTTCATTCCCATTCGTGAGCAAAGTATTGAAGCGCAACTTCATCGAGACTGCTACCCGCATCATGCTCGACGCTCCATATCAGAAGCCAGACAAGTCTGCCTTCGATATCGACCGCATGGGTGTGAAGGCTTCACAGTTCTCATTTGCCCGCTTGCAGAACGCCGACCCAGTTTTGGGTGTAGATATGAGCTCTACCGGTGAGGTAGGCTGTATGGGTGATACTTTCGAGGAGGCATTGCTCAACTCATTGATTGCCACCGGCTACAAGATTCCTTCAAAGGACAAGGGCATCATGCTTTCAAGCGGTGGTGCCAAGGAGAAGGCTTCTCTGCTCGACGCTGCCCAGGCGCTGGTTAAGAATGGTTACACCATCTACGCTACAGCCGGTACAGCGAAGTTCCTGAACGAGAACAACGTGAAGGCTACAGCCGTAGGATGGCCTGATGAGGACCACAAGGATATTCCTAACGTGATGCAGATGATTGCCGACCACAAGTTCGACCTCATCGTCAACATCCCTAAGAATCACACCAAGCGTGAGCTGACCAATGGTTACAGAATCCGTCGTGGCGCCATCGACCACAACATTCCTCTGTTCACCAATGCCCGTCTGGCTTCAGCCTTCATCGAGGCATTCTGCACATTGAGCCAGGATCAGCTTCAGATCAAGAGCTGGCAAGAGTACGAGTAAAATTCCCACAGATTTCACAGATTTATATGAATACGCCCTGTAAGGCAAGGCACAGACCAATGATTGTGCCCAAGCCTTACAGGGCTTTTTTATTCCCTGCAATGAGAAAAAGGAGGCGAAATGATGGCTATCTCATTATTTTATTGTACCTTTGCAAACAGAAATAAAAATAAAGAATGATAGTTTGTATAGCAGAGAAACCTAGCGTGGCTAAGGATATTGCCCGAATTATCGGGGCTACGTCTGCACGCGACGGTTATATGGAAGGTAATGGTTACCAAGTAACATGGACTTTCGGCCACCTTTGTGAGCTGAAGGAACCGGATGATTATACTCCAATGTGGAAGCATTGGAGCCTTTCGGCATTGCCGATGATTCCACAACGCTTCGGCATCAAGCTCATCAATGATGAAGGCATCAAGAAGCAGTTTGCCACCATCGAGAAACTGATGCAGGCTGCCGACAGCATCATCAACTGCGGTGACGCCGGACAGGAAGGAGAACTCATCCAGAGATGGGTGATGCAGAAGGCGCAGGCGAAATGCCCCGTCAAGAGACTGTGGATTTCATCCATGACCGATGAAGCCATCAAGCAGGGATTCCAGGAATTGAAAGACCAGGGAGAATATCAGTCGCTTTATCTTGCCGGACTTTCCCGTGCCATCGGCGACTGGATTCTCGGCATGAACGCCACCCGACTTTATACATTGAAATATGGTCAGAACCGACAGGTGCTCAGCATCGGTAGAGTGCAGACCCCTACCCTTGCCCTGATCGTAAACCGCCAGAAGGAAATCGACAACTTTGTTTCCGAGCCTTATTGGGTACTCGCCACCATCTATCGCGACACCCAATTTACGGCTACCAGCGGCAAGTTTACCAGCAAGGAGGAAGGCGAGAAGGCATTCAGCACCATCGCCGGCAAAACCTTCACCGTTACCGACGTAAGCAAGAAGAAGGGAAACGAGGCGCCACCTCATCTCTACGACCTCACCTCGCTGCAGGTGGATTGCAACAAGAAGTTTGCTTACTCTGCAGATATTACGCTGAAGCTCATCCAGAGTCTCTATGAGAAGAAGTACACCACTTATCCTCGTGTAGATACCCAGTTCCTGACAGACGATATCTATCCGAAATGTCCACAGATTCTGAATGGCGTAAGCCAGGCAAAGATAGCCAGTCAGCAGAAATACCTGCCGCTCATCCAGCAGCTCGCAGCCACTGGCAAGAAGTTGCCAAAGAGCAAGAAGGTTTTCGATAACAGCAAGGTGACCGACCACCACGCCATCATCCCAACCGGTGTTCCGCCAACCGGACTCACCGATATGGAGGCGAATGTCTATGATCTCATCGCCAAGCGATTCATCAGCGTGTTCTATCCGGACTGTAAATTCTCAACCACCACCGTTCTGGGTGAGGTAATCAATGAGGACGGACCAAAACCTGAAAAGATAGAGTTCAAGGTAAGCGGAAAGGAGATTTTGGAACCAGGCTGGCGAGTAGTCTATGCCAAGGATGCGAAGAATGCCGATGATGACGATGCTTCTGATAACACCATCGGAAATGCAGACTCAGGAAACGGCGCCAAGAAGGAAGTGGTAGAAGAAAGAACCCTCCCATCCTTCACAAAAGGCGAATCGGGCGAGCATCAGCCTACCCTGACCGAGAAATGGACCACTCCACCTAAGTATTACACCGAGGCAACCCTGCTCCGTGCGATGGAGACTGCGGGTAAATTCGTGGAAGACGAGGAGCTTCGTGCAGCTTTGAAGGAGAACGGAATCGGTCGTCCATCATCCCGTGCCGGCATCATCGAGACTCTCTTCAAGCGCCACTACATCCGCCGCCAGCGCAAGAATCTGATGGCAACCCCTACAGGTATCGAACTCATCGACACCATCCACGAAGAACTTCTGAAGAGTTGTGAGCTGACCGGTATCTGGGAGAAGAAGCTCCGAGACATCGAGCACAAGACCTACGACCCAGCCGAATTCATCAACGGTTTGAAAGAGCAGATCAACCAGATTGTCATCGATGTCTTATCGGATAACAGCAACCGAAGAGTAACCATCATGACAGAGGAAGATCTCAAGAAAAAGCCGGCAAAGAAAAAATCGGCGGCAAAGAAGCAAGAAACAAAGAAGCAAGAAGCCGAGAAGCCAGAAGCCGACCCAATGGTAGGCAAGCCTTGTCCGCTCTGCGGCAAGGGCGTCATCATCAAGGGCAAGACCGCCTATGGTTGCAGCAACTGGAAATCTGGCTGTCAATATCGCCAGCCATTCTCACAGATGTAGTTTCCTGTTTTTAAAATCAGGGGTTTCTATTTCTAAATTATATGAAGCAGATTAGATTTTTTATGAAGCAGATTTAAATATTATATGAAGCAGATTAGATTATACCAAATCATAACAGCCGTCTGCTGCCTCCTTCTGATAAGCTGCGGCATTGACAAGAACCTGAAGAAGGGAGAGAAATTCCTTTCTTTAGGCGAATACTATGATGCTGCCGACCAATTCAAGCAAGCCTACACCAAGACACCTCCCAAGGAGCGTGAAAACCGAGGAAAGCTAGCCTTGAAGATGGCGCGCTGCTACAACAAGATCAATGCTACCCCCAAGGCTGTGAATGCTTACCGCAATGCCATCCGCTATAACCAGGCTTCCCTCGATGATCGTCTGGCTTACGCCCGTCTGCTCCAGAAAAACGGTGATTACAAGCAGGCTGAAAAGGAATTCAGAATCCTCGTGGATTCCATGCCCAACAATATTCTTGCCCAGAACGGATTGAAATCTGCCCAGATGGCTCCCAGCTGGAAAAAAGCCGGAAGCAGATATCAGGTAAAGAAAATGGATGTCTTTACCTCCCGAAGAGCCGATTATTCACCGATGCTCCTGGGCGATGAATACGAACAGCTCTACTTCACCTCCACCCGCAACGAAGCACAGGGAGATGAACTCTGCGGAATCACCGGAACCAAGGCAGGCGATATCTTCTATTCTGAAAAAGACGACAAGGGAAAATGGAGCAGACCGGAAGCCATCGCCACCGGTCTGAATACCGACTATGATGAGGGATCCTGCTGCTTCACTCCCGATGGCAGGGAAATGTATCTCACCCAATGCGTCACCGATCCTGCCTCTCCCCGATTTGCCCAGATTGTCACCTCTTCCCGTTCGGATGCTGCCTGGGGAAAGGTTCAGAAACTGGAAATCACCCAGGATACCTTGAGTACCTACGCCCACCCTGCCGTCAGTCCTGATGGCGAATGGCTCTACTTCGTCTCCGATATGCCGGGCGGATTGGGTGGTTACGATATCTGGCGTGCACGCATCACTCATTCAGGTCTGGGAGGTGTGGAAAACCTCGGTGCCCCTATCAATACTCCGGGCGACGAGATGTTCCCTACCTTCCGTCCCAATGGCGACCTTTATTTCAGCAGTAACGGTCATATCGGAATGGGCGGTCTCGACATCTACATCGCCCGAACAGACGAAAAGACCCAGCAGTATAAGATAGAGCACCCCGGCTATCCCCTCAATTCAGAAGCAGATGATTTCGGAATGACCTTCGAGGGACTGCACAACCGTGGCTTCTTCTCTTCCAACAGAAAGGATGGCCGCGGCTACGATCATATCTATTCTTTCGAAAATCCGGAGATTGTCACCACGATGAAGGGATGGGTTTACGAAAAAGACGGCTACGAACTTCCTGCTGCCCAGGTGATGGTAGTAGGCAACGATGGCACCTACAAGAAACTACCGGTCAAGGGCGACGGTTCGTTTACGATGCCTGTCCATCCTAAGGTAGATTATCTTGTGATGGCTTCCTGCAAGGGATTCCTCAACCACAAGGAGGAGTTGCGGATAGATTCGGCTAAGGAGAGCAAGGAGTACGTGCTCCAGTTCCCTCTGGCTTCCATCTCAGCCCCAGTACTCATCGACAACATATTCTATGATTTTGACAAAGCTACCCTGACGCCAGCCAGCACCCATGCTCTGGATAAACTCGTAGCCTTACTGAAAGAGAATTCCCACGTAACCATCGAACTGAGTGCCCATTGCGATTACAAAGGCAACAGCGAGTACAACAAACGATTGTCTCAGCGCCGCGCCCAGTCGGTAGTAGATTACCTCATAGCTCACGGCATCGAAAAAGAGCGCCTTACCCCTGTGGGATATGGCAAGGAACGCCCGAAGACAATCCGCAGGAAGCTCACGGAGAAATATCCTTGGCTGAAGGAAGACGATGTGCTCACCCAGGATTTTATCCTCAAGCAGACCAAGGAGCATCAGGAGATATGCAACCAGCTGAACCGCCGTACCGAGTTTACAGTTCTTCGTACCACCTATAAGATGTTTGATGAGAAGGGTAATCTGAAGAATCCTCCAAAACCGAAACCAAAGAAGGAGGAGGAATCCGATGACAACGGCTTCGATTTCGAATTTGACTTAGAATAATTAGAATAAAAAGTATTTTATCCTAAGAATAATCTATGTTTAGCAGCAACTACTTTGTCGTTACAATTCAATGGTTCTGCTATATCCATTGCTACCTGCTACTTTCGCCTCATATTCATTCCATCTATATATGTATTTATATTCTGGAGGTAAGACGATATTGCCCCTCCTGTCCAATAGTCCATACAGACGTTTCTGTATGCCTATTCTGCATTCGGCATAATCCCCCCGGAAGTTGGAGATATGAGTGTAGATAGGTTTCACGATGATGTCATCCTTCACCTTCAGCCCCCATCTGCCATCCTGCTGGAAAGGCTCTACATTCTTCAGATATTCATCAAGTTGCTGGACGGTCATCTTCTTCCTTGCCGTATTCGCCTTCTTTACCATTATCAGCTCATCATTCACGGCAATAATGTTCTGTAGCTTCTTCACATAGGTTGGAATGATACCCTTACCAGCCCTCAGCCCGGCAAACATACTCTCCCAGTTGCGAGGCTTGTCGGGCAAGCCGAACTTGCGATAGTTACCTACGTTGTCGATAATCATGCACACCTTATCATTGTTCTTATGGTTGATGCGCAACCCGCGCCCCACCATCTGCAGGTACTTGGCAAGCGACAGTGTAGGGCGTGCCATCTGAATAAACTCTACGTCCGGGCAGTCAAAACCCTCGTCGAAGAGGTTCACGTTCACCATGCAGTCTATCTCACTGCGCCTGAATGCCTCCACCATCTCCTTGCGTTTCTTGGCAGGAGTCTTACTGTCCAGTGCCACACTTTTCATTCCGAGGGCATTGTAACAGGCGGCTATCGCCTGGGCATGAACAATGTCTATGGCATATACGATTCCTTTCTTGCCATCAGCATATTTCTTTATGCTGTCATAAAGCCTTTGAATTGTCTGCGGAATATTCAGTTTCTCGTCCATCTCCTTGATGGCATAATCGCCATCGCTTCCCCGTCCCTTCAACTGGTTCACCGTCAACTGGTCTTGTGAAAACTTACCAATCACCACATAATCGTATGGTGCAAGATAACCACGCATAATGAAGTCGTTGGTGCAAGGAGAAACGATCAACCTCTCAAACAACTTGGTAAAGGAGTTCTTGTTCATGCGGCAAGGAGTTGCCGTCATACCGAGTTTCAGGGCCTTTCTGTTTCTGTCAAACAAGTCTTGATAGGAAGTTGCTATGGCGTGGTGGGCCTCATCCACTACGATGAGTCCTGGCGTACACTCCGCCCCTTCCAGTTCTTCGACATGTCTGTTCA
>OGLR01000683.1_pt1 | contig 14173 bp, 12 predicted proteins | sample 1572931 | NCBI WGS metagenome assembly OGLR01 (sample SAMEA2581997, study PRJEB24529) | metagenome | biome: Human gut stool | place: China | collected 2011 | reverse complement strand
TACTTAACACATATTACAATAGAAGTATGATTTTCTTTCAATAATCATACTATAAAGTGCTACTGATTGCGTAAATAAGGCTTGAGAGTTTCCTTTCTATGGTATCTCAATAAGAGTATAGATTATGGAATGGTTGCAACAAAGGTAAATGCTTTTGCTATAGTGTATGAGTATATGAAAGATGCTTGTGGATATTCATCTATCAATAAAAAAGAGTGACATCCCATTATTAGGCCAAAGCTTGTAAGGATTACGTTTGCATTATGTAAGCATGCACATAATATCACTTTTGATATAATATGCAAATGCGTATATCATAAAGAGTGCGATATTGTGCTCGATTCAACAGAGAGAATATTTTATGAGGCGTAATTTTTGAACGTCTAACAAAGAAAAATGACCCTTGAATATTAAAAATTAGCTCGAAATTACGCTTTATGCCGTAATTATTTTACGGAACAGCATTTTATTAGTAACTTTGTACCCTCAAATAATAATAAAAACAAGTAGATATGCTTACACAATTCGCAGTTACAAACTATAAAGGCTTTAAGCATCGTATTGAATGGGACTTGTCCCATCCAAGCAACTACTCTTTTAATGCTGATGCCGTTCAAGAAGGTGTTGTCAAGAATGGCATCATCTATGGTCCAAACGGAGCAGGAAAGTCAAATTTCGGTTTGGCTATCTTCGATATTGCCAACCATCTGTCTCATAAATGGAAGAAGCCAGACTATTACCTGAATTATGCTTGTGCCGGCTATCAAGACCTGCCGGTGGAATTTGAGTACACATTTGTCCTGGGCGGGCATACCTTATTGTATAGTTATAGCAAGGTGGCTTTGGAGATGAAGGGCAACATCGTTCGTGAACAGCTGATTGTGGATGGCAATGAGGTGCTGTTGAAGGATAAAGGTGTTTTGAACGTTGCCAACGAGTTTGGATTGACACAGACAGCGGTTGATAGCCTGAAGGATAGTGCAAACAACATCTCTATTGTCAACTACCTGCTTGGTTCTGTGCCTCTTCCCAAGGGGCACGCCCTGCTCTTGCTCCGGGATTTTGTTGAGAATATGCTGTTCTTCAGAAGCTTGGATAACCGCGAGTTCATTGGCTTGAAAGGGGGAGGAAGCAACATTGAGGAGTATATTATCACACACAAACTTGCCGATGACTTTGCTGCATACCTGAAAGAGGTTAGTGGACAAGAGTATGAGTTTGCTCCCAATGCGCAAGGTGAGAACGTGCTTTACTGTCTGATGGACGGCGTGAGAATACCATTCCAATGGGTGGCATCCACAGGTACAAAGAATCTGGAGCTTCAATACTATTGGCTAAAGGAAATGGATAATGCTTCATTCGTGTTCATTGACGAGTTTGATGCTTTCTACCACCATGAACTGTCCTATAAGATTTGCAAGCGATTGTTTGAGGGAAGCAATCAGGTGTTTGTAACCACTCACGACACCTTCCTGTTGAGCAATGATCTGCTCCGTCCCGACTGCTTCTTCATTCTCAGAGACAACCAGATTAAAGCCATCTGCGACATGACAGACAAGGAACTGCGCTTTGGACACAATCTGGAGAAACTTTATAGAGGCGGAACATTTGGCTTATGATACTGTTTGTATTTGAAGGCGACGAACGTGAACCTCGTCTGTACAGGACATTAGAGAGGTTGTATTTCCCGAAGCAGAACGAGAATATCATCTGTTCTTTCGGGAACAATATCTATGACCTATACAACGAGCTGCAAGAGTATGATGGGGATGGTGATATTGTCGCTCTCATGCGAGAACGTCTTGCCGATAGAGGCGATGCGACATTGGACGGCATAAGGAACTCGGATATTTCTGAAATATTCCTGTTCTTCGACTATGACTTCCAAAACTCCCAACTTTCGCTTGACGAAATCAACAGGCGCGTGGAAGAGATGCTGACACTATTTGATGATGAAACCGACAACGGCAAACTCTACATCAACTATCCCATGATTGAATCCATCCGCTACACCAAGGAATTGCCTGATGATGCGTATGCCAGCTATACCATTGGACGGGAAGCCTGCAAAGACTTCAAGCGTCTGGCACGCGAGTTCTCCGCATACGATAGCCTTGACCATCTGCTGTTCAAGGATGGAGAAACTCCCACCAAGGACAAATATCTGAAGGTAAAGGATAACTGGGAGTATCTGAGGGCAATGAATGTCTGTAAGGCAAACCTGCTGACAACAGGGTTGTTCACTATGCCCAGAGAGAAATCCGAGATCGGTCAATTGGCTGTATTCAACAACCAAGTGACGAAGTATGTAAAGCCAAACGAAAGTGTGGCCATACTGAACAGTTTCCCTATCTTCATTTATGAGTATATGAAGTAGGGTGTTGAAATATTCATAGAAAAACAAAAGAGTCTTCTGCGATTGGCAAAAAGCCTTTGCAGGAGACTCTTTTTTCAGTAAAAAGAAAAGGACAAGGATGAAGGGGCAGGAAGTGGTTTAGGTTTATCTTACCCCATGTATATATACATGCCCTTCTTAAACCTGGAAAATAAACTTGTTCTGTCGCTATTCAAGTTTACCTACCTTATTATATATATAAGCCTTTCTAAACTTAAACCTAAACCGCATGAACGGGCAATCCTTTTCTTTTTACTGAAAAGCGAAACTGCCCCCTGGAGTATATGATTAGATGTTTGTTCATCATAGAAACGACATATTTTGCACGTAAAGCGTGAATAACTTGCAGAAAGTTTGGTGTTCTGTAGATTATTCGTTAATTTTGCAAGCAAAATTTGCAGAACGTGCAAGCAGGCATGTGACGCAGTTAGTATTAACCCCCAAAAACAGAAATAATTGAAAGAAGTATAGAAAGGTATGGAGAATAATCGATTGGCACAAGGAAGCAGAATGTGCAGTACATGAAACAAATGTTTCCCAAATGTTTCCCAAACCCTATCTATGTAGTTGATAATCAGTATTCCTTAGCAGCGGCGCAGGCTGCCATCGAATAACAGGCAATAGACCTTTATAATAAGCTACTTAGGCGGTATGTTCTGATTTTCAAGAGCATACCGCCTATAGTGTTTTTAAGCGGTATGTGCATTTGAACACGATTGTGAATACTAATGAACAGAAATGTTGTCCAAAATACGCTCCATTTCCGGGAGGCTGTTGTCCACGTGTTGTCTATTCGTAAATTAGTGAAATACAAACGCTGTAGATACTTTTCCTTATTTTCTATTCGTTTTGCTCACCTTTCATTTTATTGTAGTAAATTTCAAATTGCCGGCGAAGTTTGTCCTTGTCTGCAATTATAGTCCGAAGTTTTTTTAGCCTTTGTTCATTTGGTGAGTTTGGAATCCATAGTTTTATGTATCCGTTTATAGAATATTTGTTTTCCATGTGTGATGCGAAACGCTCCCAATGCCATTCCTTGCCTTTGCCGGGCTCTCTTTCCAATCCAAACTCAATACAACGGGTAAATACAATTTCAGGTTCAATATCTCTGTCGGCCTCTGCAACGAGTTTTCCGTAAATGCTTCTTGGAGCATGCGATGCAGAGGCGCGGTGATCCTCAACAGCCTCACGCATAATCTTAAGCTGCTCAGGCGAGAACCATTTTCTCAGTCTTGCGTCGGCAGCAAGAATTTTTCCGCTTGTCAGGTGGTGTATGGCTCTTGGCCCCTCCATGCCCAAATCGTGGTATGCCGCAATTGTGTATGCCATGTTGATGTCGGCACCAACTTGGCGTGCGAGTCCGATAATATTGTTTATCACACGGGTGACATGGAACATTCCGTGGCTTTTGCCAAATGCCGCATAGCGTGGCAAAATCTGCTGTTCTACAAACTCCATCAAGGTGAGGTCTACTTGCTGCTGCATATTTTAATGGTGTTAAAAAACAAAAAATACCTCTATATTAATGAGGCAATAGCCAAGGAAAAAGCCGAAGAGAGTCCAAACACAAACATGTTGCGGGCTGTTTGGCCGAGAGTGGTGTTCAGCCTGCGTCCTTCGCCAATAGTTTTCATGTTTTTGTATGTGGAAACATGGAGTAGGGTGTAAGGCAAAAGTGCCAATGTACAGATGAGCGTTGTCGTAAGGCTGAACAGGCAAGCGTATGTTGCAGCAGAAAGAACGATACCTAAAAAGCCTGTGACGAGATACAGGCGCAATCCGTTCTGTTTGCCTAAACGTACGATAATGGTATTCTTTCCTGCCTTTCTGTCGTTTTCAATATCGCGGTAGTTGTTTACAATCAGCAGACTGTCAATCACAAAACCGCAGGCAAGGGAGAATATCAGTCCATGAATGTTTATGCCTGTCAAATCAGCAGAATATGTTGGATTTTGTGACACACACAGATATTGCGTAGTGCATACCGGCACTATTCCGAAAAATACCAGTACGAGAATGTCGCCCAAGCCAAGGTATGAGAAGAGCGTTGTGTACAGGAAGCAGAAAATTACGCATGCCACGCCTATCAATATCATTATATAGCCGCCATAACAGATGAGTGGCAGGCCTACGGCACATGCCAGCAGTGTTGTGTAAATTATGCCTTTCCACATTGCGCTCATGGTTATCCATCCTTCAGCACATGCCCTTTTAGGACCAAGTCTGGTCTCGTCGTCGTTTCCACGCTTGCAGTCGAAGTAGTCGTTGATGAAGTTGGCATCGATTTGCATAATGAATGCAAACAGCATGCACAAGACGGCAGGGACAATGCGAAATCCATCCGCCCCAGACTCGTTGATAGCGAGAGCAAATCCCATCATAACAGGTACGGCTGCTCCTGTAAGAGTCTTCGGGCGTGCTGCAAGAAACCAGGCACGAGGTGAGTTTGTCTTCATTGTCTGTAAAAATTAGTTGAAGAAATTCCAGCTTACGCCGAACCGCAAAATTCTTTGGTTGAGAGGGTAGTGGGGGGCAAAGAAATAATTAGCCTTTCCGTTGCCAGCATTGATATGGCTCATCATCACAAAAAATCTTGTATGTTTCAGATGGAAGTTAAGATAAGCGTTTACGAGGGGATAGTTTCCAATCTCAACTCTGTTATCGCCTTCCTGCACTGTGTATTGACCTATACCCGGAGTATAGTCGGGAGCATAATATTTGCTGAAATAGCGCATATCGGCACCGAAGTCACAACTCAAAACCTTGGCAATCTTAAATCTCAAGAAAAGGTTTGTGTAAATGTTGAGCGACGGTACAGGGAGAACAGATTCCTTGCTTGACTTTTGCCATGTCACGACATTTTCCCAGTTGAGCGGCCCCAGCTTAAAGTCCTGACACAGAGATACAGTGATGAGGCTCACGGCATCGTCTGCCTGACGGACATTTACCTTTGTAGCCTTGCGGTTGAACTCGTCGTCAACAGAATATGAAGAGCCAAAATACGTGAGATTTTGGATTTCGTCTATGGCAACTCTGACCGTAGTGCGTGTCTTGCGGTAGCCAAATAGTCCTTGAATGCGGGTGTGCGTTATTGCGTCAAGGTTGCTGTTGTCCCACCAGAAATGCCGTGACTGGTAGTGGCGATAGTAGAAAGTCGGATTTGTGCGATGGAAGAAACCGCTTGCCGCCAATGTCACGGTATCTCCAAACAGACGGAAATTCAAGTCGGCAGATGCGTCAATCTTTATGTTTCCAGCATCTTCTCCGGCTACGAAAAATTCGCCTAATGCGTTATAGTGCAATGTTTTGCCTTGCGATTTTATCAGTTGTCCGCCAACGCTTATGTTGTTCTCGTTGAACGTTCTGTCTGCCAAGACATCAGGCAAGGTGAACTTTCGCAATTCGTGAGCGGCAAAGAGTTTTACGCCTGCTTTAGCCCATTTGTTGAAACCCTCGAGCAACGACAGCGCAAATGTATTTTTAACGCTTAGCATCTTTGTACGGTCGTAAATGGAGTCGCCTGCGTATTTCTCTGTCACATCGTATGTGTCGGCGTAAAAATCTTCAGGTGTGTCGTATGCCTGATAAATGCGCCGGTAGTTGTCAACCTGCAGTGTATGGATAAAACTTGTTACAGGCACATACTCGTCTTTCAGCCATGTGGTGTCCTCTGCTAATTTGCTTTCTTTTGCCAACAGCGAGTCGGCTGCCGCCTTGCCGTTTACAGCAATGCGTGTATTTGCCAAAGCCGTTGAGTCTGTTTTTGTTGTGTCGGCAACTGCCGGGCCTGCAATCGTGGCGTTGTCGGGCCTGCCTGCAAAAGTTTGAGTTTTTTTCTTGGCATCGTAGTCTTCTTCAAAATCTTCGTCTTCACCATCCTCATTTTTATTCTTCAATGCCTCTTCCCGTGCCTTTCGCTCGGCATTTTCCTTTTGCGAAGCCATGGCAAATCTCTTTGCCTCAATCTCTTCTTTTGTCATAGGCACTTTGCGTTTGAAGCCTACGCTATAACGATGAGAGAGAAACAAATGGAGGTTGTCGTTCCGGTTCCAGTTTCTGTCAAGATTTACCGGAATTTCAGAAGTACGGAACGACTCGTTGAACGATTCCGGATGAACAATATAGTCATCGTTTGTTATACCGCCATTTTCTGTAACCTTCTGATGGTTGGTCGAAATGATGGTGTGTGCCTGGTATCTCTCGCCAAGATACGAGGCGTACATGGTATAGTTGAAATGCGATGTGCTTTGGTTTTGGTAATATCCTCTGCCATACAGATAGTCGAACTTGAATCCTGCGCCAAACTTTTTGCCTGCATTTATTGCGTATTTTGCCGTAAAATGGTCTTCGCCGTTTGTTCTGTCCCCAGCCGTGTTGTAGGTAAGATTAGTAAATGGCGACAGAGTATTAGTGAATTTGTGTTCGTCTATCGGCTTAATAATGAAGTCGTAGGGATGGGTGAAAATAAACTGCCCATCGTCGCATCTGTCTATGAAAAGTCTGGCTATTCGAGGGGCACCGAGGTTTCCAGTGGTGTTGTATTCGCCTCTCATGCCAGTTGTGAATATGCTGTTCATAAACATGTGGGAAACAGTGTCGACAGCAGCAGGCCTTATGTCGCCAAATTTGCTGTCGACAGTCCATGCATGAATGCCGACGGGTATTTTTTTGTCAGAACCGAGCGAGTCGCGCTTGTTACGTCCTGATGTTCCGCGTGTAGATATTTCACCGTTCTCGTTGATCTGGTTAAATCTTTCCTGAGCGTTTACGCCTATAGAAAAGAAAATAATCAGACATAATGCAGCGAGTGTTTTTTTCATCAATGTATTAAACGTAATATACATTCTACAAATTTAAGGACAATCGCGGCAATTATCACGATAAATCCTATAGTTGAGTTGCCGAAATAGCTGATAGCCATTCCTGTGACAGCTGCTAATATGAAAATGATGTTCAGCCAGTTTCTGATTTTAAAGAACCTGCCTTTGTTCCGGTCTAACTTACTGTCTAAGAGCATTGCTTATAGTTTCAAAAATATTGTCCTTGCGGTCGATGGTCTTTATGCGGAATTTCTTTGTATATTTCAGAAGTCCCGTTTTTTTCTTGTTCAATGCAGCCTTGTCAGATATCCATTCCTCTGCCGATACACTCATACCTTCTGCATCGTTACGTTCAAACTCATACTGATAGCTTATTCGTGAGAGCGTGAGGTTCAGGTGTCCGTCGGTAGCTTTTGCGATAATGGTATAGTTGAAAACAGTACGGTCGAGTGACAAAGCCGAGTTTCTGAAGACGAGCCACTCCTTGTATTTTGCAGCTATAGTATGCTCTGTTTTATTTACAACGGCAATCTTGCTTTTGTCTGCAAGTTCTTTTATCTGGTTCTCTTCGGTTGTCATTTCCTGCAACACGTTGAAAACTTTGTTGTAAATCTCATCAGCGCTTTTCCCTGCAACATCCAAGTCGAGGGTGAAAGTGACTTTGCCGTCTACTTCCGGCACGGCTCCGGCAAGATATTTGGCATCTATAGTCTTTTTCTTGCCCTCAAATAGAGCCTTTCTCTGTGTTGTCTCTTTCTTCTCTGTTGTAGGCACTTCCCAAGTGTTTTGGGCAAAGCTTGCCAGTGGAGCAAGCATCAATATTGAAACAATTAATTTCTTCATTTTTTCTATGATGTTATAATTTTAGGCAAAAGTACAAAATTATGAGTTATTATAATGCCATTAAGCAAATTTTAACTCAAAAAATATAGCATCCGCTATAGCTATAACTTTATTATGTAATTATATTGCATGAGATTTTTGCCTTTTTTCAAGAATATCCTGCAGGCGCAGCATCTCGTCACGATATTGTGCGGCCTGCATGAAGTCAAGATTTTTTGCAGCCTCTTTCATAAGCGCCACCGTGTTCTCAATGCTCTTTTTAAGCTCTGTCTCCGACATGTTTTTCACAATCGGGTCTGCGGCAAAAGCTCCGGCATCTGGCTCAATATAAGCGTCAATATTATACTGGCTTGGCTTGTCGGATTTTTTGTCTGTTGTGTCAGCTGCGGCCAAAGTTCCCTTAATCGATTTCTGTATCTGTTGTGGCGTAATGCCATGCTCCTCGTTATACTTCAACTGAATGGTGCGCCTTCTATATGTCTCGTCGATGGTTTTCTGCATGCTCTCCGTTATGTTGTCGGCATACATGATTACCTTGCCGTTGACATTTCTCGCGGCGCGTCCGGCAGTCTGTGTCAGACTCCTGTGGCTTCTCAGAAATCCCTCCTTGTCGGCGTCTAAAATTGCAACAAGCGAAACCTCGGGCAGGTCGAGTCCCTCTCTCAAAAGGTTTACACCAACGAGCACATCGTAAACTCCGGCTCTCAGGTCGTTCATTATTCTCACCCTGTCCAGAGTTGCCACATCGCTATGAATGTAGCTTGCTTTTATGTCGTGCTCAAGCAGATATTCGGTCAGCTCCTCAGCCATCCGCTTTGTCAGTGTTGTAACAAGCGTACGCTCATTCTTACCACATCTTGTTAAAATCTCCTCCATCAGGTCGTCTATCTGGTTTTCTGAGGGTTTAACCACAATCTCGGGGTCAAGTAATCCTGTGGGTCTGATAATCTGCTCTACCACAATGCCCTCAGCCTCCTGCAGCTCGTAGTCGGCAGGAGTGGCCGACACGTAAATCACCTGATTAATCATGTCGTGGAACTCCTCAAACCTCAGCGGACGGTTGTCGAAAGCTGCGGGCAGACGAAATCCAAATTCCACAAGGTTTTGCTTTCTCGCCCTGTCGCCTCCATACATGGCGTTTATTTGCGGCACGCTTACGTGGCTCTCGTCAATAACCATAAGATAATCTTTCGGGAAAAAGTCGAGCAGGCAATAAGGGCGCTCGCCAGGCTCGCGGCCGTCGAAATACCGTGAATAGTTCTCTATGCCCGAGCAGTGCCCGAGTTCCTTAATCATCTCCATGTCGTACTCCACACGCTCCTTAATCCTCTGCGCCTTAATGTTGTCACCGAGATCTGTGAAGAAATCTATCTGTCTCACGAGGTCATCCTGTATCATGCGTATGGCTTTCTGCTGCTGGTCCTGCGATGTGACGAAAAGGTTTGCCGGATATATCTGATAGGTCTCAAACGATGAGATCCGGCGCATGGTCACAGAGTCGACTTCCTCTATGGAGTCAATCTCGTCGTCCCACCATCCAACTCTCAGAATGTTGTCGCTGTAAGCCATGGCGACGCTTACCGTGTCACCCTTGACGGCAAAATTTCCACGTTCAAGATTTATGTCATTTCTAACATACAAAGAGGCAACGAGCTGACGCAAAAACTCGTTGCGGTCAAGTTTTTGTCCGCGCCCTATTTTTATTATTCCCTCGCTCATCGCCGTAGGTCCGCCCATGCCGTAGATACACGAGACAGAAGATACGACGATAACATCTTTTCTGCCTGACAATAAGGCACTTACCGCTCCAAGTCTGAGCTTGTCAATCTCCTCGTTTATCGCAAGGTCTTTCTCTATGTAAATGTCCTTTGACGGAATATAGGCCTCGGGCTGATAGTAGTCATAATAAGACACATAATACTCCACTGCATTTTCTGGGAAAAAACTTTTCATTTCCTCATAAAGCTGCGCCGCGAGAGTCTTGTTGTGGCTAAGTATCAAAGTCGGCTTGTTGACGTTGGCTATCACGTTGGCCACAGTAAATGTCTTGCCCGAGCCTGTAACGCCTAACAGCACCTGTGCCGGCACGTCATGCTCTATGCCTTCAGTCAGTTGTCCGATAGCCTCAGGCTGGTCGCCTGTGGGCTTATATTTTGATGTCAGCTTGAAATTCATAACGCAAAATTACTAATTTTCCATTATTTAATGTCATTTTTTGCTAAAAAACATGTAACATGCTTTGTGAATAATGGAATTATGTGTAATTTTGCAGTTCAAAAATATAGTCATGAAGAAATCACTTACAATTGCGCTGTCTGCTTTGCTGCTTTTGAGCAGTTGTGCCCACGAGTTCAACAAAGTGTATAAAGCCAGCGATTTTCACTATAAATACGAGTATGCGAAAGAGTGTTTCGCCAAGGGGCAGTACACACGTACAATAACACTTCTGCAGGAGCTGATAACTTTGGAGAAGGGCACGGACAATGCCGAGGAGAGTCTCTACATGCTGGCAATGGCGGAATATTGCAACAAGGACTATGAGACAGCAGCCGAGTATTTCAAGAAATATTGCTCAAGCTATCCTCGTGGCGTGTATTCCGAGATTGCGAAATTTTATGCGGCCCAGAGCCTCTATATGAGCACTCCCGAGCCTCGCCTCGACCAGTCGATGACAGTTATGGCTATAAACTCTTTCCAGGAGTTTCTTGATATTTACCCTGATGCGGCCTTGAAGCCCCAGGCGCAGCAGAGACTGTTTGAGCTTCAGGACAAACTCGTACAGAAAGAGCTTCATTCAGCGCAGCTATATTACGACCTCGGCTCGTATTTCGGCAACTGCACAAGCGGAGGAAACAATTACGAGGCATGCATCATAACGGCGCAAAACGCCCTGAAAGACTATCCTTACACATCAATGCGCGAGGAGTTTGCACTGCTTGTCATGAAAAGCAAGTTCGAGCTGGCGCAGCAGAGCGTGGAGGAGAAGAAACTCGAGCGCTATCAGGATGCCGAGGATGAATGCTACGGTTTCATAAACGAGTACCCGGACTCGAAAGAGCGTGCCACGGCTGAGAAATATATTAAGAAGTGCAAGCAGATAACAAAAGATTAACAACATTATAAATTAATATCATCAATGGATTACAAAAAGTCTAAGGCTCCAGTTAACACAGTTACCAGAAACATAATGGATCTGTGTGAGGATACTGGAAACATTTATGAGAGTGTTGCTATCATCTCAAAGAGAGCAAACCAGATTTCGGCAGAAATCAAACAGGACTTGAGCAAGAAACTTGCTGAATTTGCAAGTTATAACGATTCTCTGGAGGAGGTTTTCGAGAACCGTGAGCAGATTGAGATTTCAAGATATTACGAGAAGCTGCCAAAGCCGACACTCCTTGCAACAGAGGAGTTTGTAGAGGGAAATATTTATTGGCGCGATCCTTCAAAGGATGCTACAACAGAGCAGGATTGATGTTACAGCGTAAGCAAACCTTATTTCTTCTCGCTGTTGTCATTCTGACAATGGTTGGTGTTTTTTTCCCGTTGGGAAATGTTGAGCCTGCCGGAATGGGCGTAGCAGACAAGGCATACTGCCTGTGCGTAATTAAGGGTGAGGGTGGAAGCTCATTCGTCACCGCCCCCCTCTTTGCTGTGAATGTATTGACATTTATGCTGACGTTGGTTACCATTTTTATGTACAGCAAACGTCCTTTGCAGGCCCGCTTGTGTGTTAATGGCATACTGCTCCAAGTTGCATGGTATTGCTATCTTGCATTCTGCTGGACATCGGTATTTGACTCTACGGGCACATTCCGTCCTTCCATCACAGTTTGCCTGCCTTTATTGAATATTATATTCTTCGTAATGGCACGCCACGGAATTATCAAGGATGAGAAACTCGTAAGGAGCATGGATAGGATAAGATAATTTTTTATATACGAAAAAGAGGCTGTGCCAAAATAGGCGCAGCCTCTTTTGGGGTATCCAGACATTAGCGATGTCTCGGGCGTAAGTTGTTTTTTTATGTTACGGACTCAGAGTTAACGCCATAAGTGTTTCCCATAGCGTGCAAACTGATGTTGGGATTTTGGGCTGACAATTGCTTTAACTTTGTTTTGAAGTTGTTGTTAGGATGGATGTTGTCTTGCAGATATGCCAAGCAGTTATTTCTTTATAACTTCATTTATTTTTTGCCTCAACGGTTCTGTCTTGTCAAAGTATGCTCAATATCTGAATTATTTTAATGTGCCAAACAGTGCAACTCTTATATTTGCACTTGTTATTTCTATCAGTTTTTGTTGTCGTTTACATAAAGTTGCTTTAAAATATTTAATTATAAGCATCTATTATTGTTAATTTCTTGCAATTTTAGATATTTTGTTAACGTGTAAATGTTAAGCGTTTAAGAAAATGTTTATCTTTGCGACATGAAGAAGAAAACAATATGGGCTATTGCCATTATAATGGGATTGTCGTTTGTGGTTCTGCTTGGGCTGCAGCTTACATACATCCAGGAAATGGCGAATATGAAGAAGGAGCAGTTCGACGAGTCAGTGACCCGCGCTCTGTATCAAGCCTCGAGAAATCTGGAGCTTAACCAGACTCTCCGCTACTTGGAGAAGGATGTCAACGAGACCGAGAGAAAAGCCTTCAGACAAGACTCCGTAGGCACACGGAGCGGCAGTCCCGATGACGGCACAATACAGCAGTCGCACCAATATTCGGTGACAGGAAAGGACGGCACGATATATTCCTCGTTTGAGCTGAAGACCATTGCAACCCGTCCGTCGCAGATGCCAAAGGCCATGATATTGCGCTCAGACCGCAACTCTATTTCCGAGGCAAGCAAGTCGCTGCAGGAGATAGTTAAAAACAGATATGTTTATCAGAAGGCACTGCTCGACGAGGTGGTCTACAACATTCTCTATCAGGCATCGGAGAAACCTCTGAAAGAGCGCATAAATTTCCGCTTGCTCGACCAGGATATAAAGGCGGAGCTGATGAACAACGGCATAAACATACCATACCATTTCACTGTCTCGACACAAGACGGGCGTGAGGTTTACCGTTGTCCAGACTACACCGGCGATGGAGTAGAGTACACCTATTCACAGCTTCTGTTCCGCAACGACCCTGCAAACAAGACGGGAGTGGTGAGAATACATTTCCCCGACATGAGCAATTATATCTATTCGAGCATACGCTTCATGTTGCCGTCGGTCGTGTTCACGCTGGTTCTGCTCGTGACGTTCATCTTCACCATCGCTCTGATATTCCGCCAGAAGCGATACTCGGAGATAAAGAACGACTTCATAAACAACATGACCCACGAGCTGAAAACTCCGATAGCGAGCATATCGCTTGCCGCACAGATGCTAAACGACAACAGCGTGACGAAGAGTCAGCAGATGATGGCGCATCTTGGCGGAGTGATAAACGACGAGACAAAACGTCTGCGCTTCCTTGTGGAGAAAGTTCTGCAGATGTCGATGTTCGACAAGAAGAAGGCTGTGTTCAAGAAGAGGACGCTTGACCTTAACGAGATGGTGGAGACTGTCTCAAAATCGTTCTCGCTGAGAGTCGAGCACACTGGGGGCAAGATATATACAGAGATAGAGGCGATAGACTCGGCAATCTACGTCGACGAGATGCACTTCCAGAACGTTATCTTCAACCTCATGGACAATGCCGTGAAATACCGCAAGCAGGACAAGCCGCTCGACATTTACCTGCGTACATGGAACGACGACACCAGCCTGTATCTCTCAATACGCGACACTGGTCTCGGAATAAAGAAAGAGAACCTGAAAAAGATATTTGAGAAGTTCTACAGGGTACACACCGGAAACGTCCACGATGCCAAAGGCTTCGGACTCGGACTTGCATACGTGCATAAGGTTGTAGACCTGCACGACGGCGAGATAAAGGTGGAGAGCGAGTTTGGAAAAGGCACAACATTCACCATAAAGCTGCCTGTGATAAAGGATTGATGATTAGGCTGTAGGGCCGCTATGTATAGCGGCCGCAAGCAAAAAAACTCACTCAGTCCATGTTCCTTGGAATGTTTCCTTGCGGCCGCTATACATAGCGTCCCTACAAAGTTCAATTAAAC
>OGLR01000679.1_pt1 | contig 14229 bp, 7 predicted proteins | sample 1572931 | NCBI WGS metagenome assembly OGLR01 (sample SAMEA2581997, study PRJEB24529) | metagenome | biome: Human gut stool | place: China | collected 2011 | reverse complement strand
TTGAACATGAAGAAGAACATCAATGGCATGAGATACATCATCCACTGCATCATCTTCATCTGCTCTGCCTGCTGACCTACCATCTGGTCACGCTGCTGGCGCATGGTCATCCATGAATACAACAGGTTGGCTACGCAGAAGAGAATACAGGTCAAACTCAAGTGATCACCAATCAACCAGATGTTGGTATTCCACTCGAAGATTGGATCGAAGGTACTCAAGTCGCTCATCCACAGGAACTTCTCACCACGAAGCTGGATGGCGTTAGGCACGAAGTTGAACATCGCAACCCAAACCGGCATCTGAATCAGCATTGGCAAGCAGCCTGACAATGGGCTTACACCATACTTGGCATATTCAGCCATCATCGCCTGCTGCTTCTGCATCTGGTCCTCAGGCTTGTTGAACTGAGCGGTAGCTGCCTCGAGCTTTGGTTTCAGCACACGCATCTTGGCACTGCTCATATAGCTCTTCTTTACCATAGGGTAGGTGATGAGCTTGAGGAGCAATGTGATGAGAATCAATACGATACCCATTGGGAATACATTACTCAACCAGTCGAACACATAGAGTGTGAAGAAACGGTTGATCCAGCGGATGATAGGCCATCCCAGGTAAACGAGCTTCTGGAACTCCAGGTCCTTGTCGAAGGTACTTTCCTTCTCTGTATTCTTCAGAATCTGGAAGTCGTTAGGACCGAAGTAGAACTCAAACTCAGACGCCTTCTTGCCGGTTGGGTCGAAGGCTGTCTTCATCTTAGCCTGGAACTGCTTCAGGTAGCCCGAACCCTTCTCCTGAGGGATAGAGGTCATGAAGGCATCCTTGTCGAAGTTGTCCTTAGCTACCATGATAGCTGAGAAGAACTGGTTCTTGAAAGATACCCAGTCGATAGTCTCTTCAATCTTCTCGTCGATTTTCTCGCTGCCCTCGTTCAGGTGGTCGGTGCCGCCCTCTGCCTCATGATAGGTGAGGGTAGTGTAGCGGTTCTCGAACATGAAGCCACGCTCCTGCTGGCGCGCCTTGTCGCTCCAGTCGATGCTCATCTTGTTGCAGCTAGGTGAGAACAGTCCTGCCATACCTTCTGCCTGCAGGCTCATGTGGAGCATGTAGTCGTCGCCGAGGGTATAGGTCATGCTGAGGGTCTTGCCTGGGGCAGCCACAGCAGTCATGGTGACAGACTTGTCGGTCACGTTGGATGGTGTGAAATAGAGATCGCTGGTGATGATGTTGGCCTCCTTCGCCTCGAGCATGAACTTGAGGCTCTGGTCGTTGCCGTCGAAGAGTGTAACGTCCTTCTGGTCGGCAGAACCATCTTTCACCTTGAGGTTGTGACCCACGTATCCCTTGATGACTGCCTTCTCGACAGTACCACCCTTGGTGTTGAGAGTCAACTCAACCTTCTCGTTTTTCAAAACTACTTTCTGAGCCTGACCCTTCAGCGCCGAATAGAAGAGGGCTGTAGAGTCTGCCTCAATTTTAGCCTTAGCATCCGCCTGGCGCTTAACAGCGGCAGTCTTGCTGGCTTTTTCCATCTCGGCGTGCTTCGCCTTGGCGATGGAGTCCTGAACGAATGCCGCTCTCTGCTCTTCGGCTGATGGCTGGTTGTACCAGCTAAAGCCTATCAGCACTACGGCAATCAGGAGGAAACCGATAATGTTGTTCTTATTCATTATTATTTTTATTGTTTTATTTTCTCTGAGGAGACAGCAAATGCTGTGCCATTCTGCTGCCTGAAGCCAGTCTGCGCTATTTCTTGTTAGCGATGGCTGTCTTTACAAAGTCAACAAACAATGGGTGAGGCTTCAATACCGTGCTCTGGTACTCTGGATGATACTGTGTTCCGATATACCACTTCAAGCCCGGGATTTCAACTATCTCTACCAGGTCGCTTTCCGGATTTCGGCCTACGCACATCATGCCGTGCTTCTCGAATTCCTTCTGGAACTCGTTGTTGAACTCATAGCGATGGCGATGGCGCTCCTGGATATGCTCCTTCTTGTAGATGTTGAACACGCGACTGCCCTGTTTCAGCACGCACTCGTAGGCGCCGAGTCGCATGGTTCCACCCATGTTTGATATGTTCTTCTGCTCCTCCATGATGTCGATGACATTATGTGGAGTCTTCTCATCCATCTCACGCGAATTGGCATCCTTGTAGCCCAATACGTTGCGGGCGAACTCGATGACGATCATCTGCATACCCAGGCAGATGCCGAAGGTAGGGATGTCGTGGGTGCGGGTATAGTGGGCAGCGATGATTTTGCCCTCGATGCCGCGCTGGCCGAATCCTGGACAGATGACGATGCCGTCCTGTCCCTTCAGCTGCTCAGCCACGTTCTCTTCTGTGAGATATTCTGAGTTGATGAATGTAATGTTCACCTTGTGGTCGTTGTAGGTGCCGGCATGCGAGAGGCTCTCGCGGATGCTCTTGTAGGCATCCTGCAGGTCGTATTTTCCTACGAGACCGATGTTTACCACCTCGGTAGCCTTGTTTCTGCGGTCGAGGAAGGTTCTCCAAGGGCCCAGTGCAGGCTTTTCGCCGATAGGTTCGCCCATCTTGCGGAGGATGGCGGTGTCGAGGCCCTGGTTCTGCATGTTTACAGGTACCTCATAGATGCTAGGAAGGTCTTCGCTCTGGATTACGCAGTCGATATCTACGTTGCAGAAGCTTGCCACCTTCTTCAGGATTCCCTCTTCGAGATGCTTCTCGGTGCGGAGAATCAGAACATCTGGCTGAATACCTACGCTCTGCAGTTCCTTCACGGAGTGCTGAGTAGGCTTTGTCTTCAACTCGCCTGCAGCCTTCAGATAAGGCACATAGGTGAGGTGCACATTGACGGCGTTCTTGCCCAGCTCCCATTTCAGCTGTCGGATAGCTTCCATGTATGGGGCACTCTCGATGTCGCCGATGGTTCCGCCAATCTCGGTAATCACGAAGTCATAGTGATACTTCTTGCCGAGCAGCTTCACGTTGCGCTTGATCTCGTCGGTGATGTGAGGCACCACCTGGATGGTTTTGCCGAGATAATCGCCGCGACGTTCCTTGTCAATGACAGCCTTGTAGATACGACCAGTGGTGAGAGAATTCGCTTTTGTAGTCTGAATACCGGTGAATCGCTCGTAGTGTCCGAGGTCCAGGTCGGTCTCCATACCATCTACCGTTACGTAGCACTCACCATGCTCGTACGGGTTCAGCGTACCCGGGTCGATGTTGATGTATGGGTCAAACTTTTGGATAGTAATGTTGTAGCCTCTTGCTTGAAGAAGTTTACCGATGGATGAAGATATGATTCCTTTACCCAAAGAAGAAACCACACCACCAGTAACGAAGATGTACTTTGTTTCAGCCACGATATTTATAATTTAAATTAGAATAATTTGGGTGCAAAGTTACTATAAAATTATGAATTAGCCAAAATATTTGTAAAGAATGGCGTTGAATTTAGAATTATTTTGTTACCTTTGTGCCCAAATTAGTATATGAAGGAATGAAAATAAGATTAGGATTACTCATTTTAGCTTTGGTTGCGGGGGCTGTGACGGCGGATGCCCAACGTTCCCGCAAGCCTCATGTGGTAGTGAAAACTCCATCGATGGTGGAGAGTTATGTGGACTCGCTGGCTCACATCAGGGAGCGTATTGACTCTACTGAGATGTCTTCGGATGACTCCCGATATGCCATGCTCTTCACCCCGCTCACGTATTATCGTTCCCCTGCCAATCATTTCCTGCGCCTCCGTCCTAATGGAGAAATAGGCGATTCGCTTGGCGTGATGCTCGATAAGACCTTGATGGATGTTTATCTCAGCCGACCAGACCTGGTGAAGACTACGCAGCGACACCTGGAAGAGGTGGGCGCTCCGATTGTGGCGGATACTAAAGTCAAAAAGCCGAAGCGCGACATCATAGAAGAAGCGGCGCCTAAGGCTATCGAACCGGAAGCAGGACCGATGGATCTCGTCATCTTCAAGCCTAACTTCTGGACTTTTGGAGGTGACTACTATCTGCAGTTCCTGCAAAACTATGTGTCTGACAACTGGTATAAGGGGGGTGAGAGCAACTACTCTCTGTTGGGACGCGTAACGATGCTGGCGAATTACAACAATAAGCAGAAGGTGAAGTGGGAGAACAAGCTGGAGATGCGATTGGGCTACCAGTCCTCCAAGGGAGACTCTGTGCATTCGCTCAAGACATCCGACGACTTGATCCGATATACCAGTAAGTTGGGTCTTCAGGCATCCAGGAAATGGTATTATACCATCCAGATGGTGGCGCAGACGCAGTTTGCCCATGGTTATAAGAGCAATGACAAGAAGGTGTATTCCGATTTCTTCTCACCATTCAATCTGAATATCTCTGTCGGTATGGATTATTCGGTAGATTGGTTGAATCACAAGCTGAAGGGTAGTGCCCATCTGGCTCCTCTGGCGTTCAACTGGAAGTATGTGGGCCGTGAGGATCTTGCCACAAGATACGGTTTGAAGGAGGGACAGCATGGTATGACCGATTACGGTTCTGAGTGTACCTTCGATCTGACCTGGCAGGTGATGGAGAACCTGAAGTGGAAGACCCGTCTCTGGGGATATACTACTTACAAGCGTGCTGAGATTGAGTGGGAAAACACGATTACCTTCCAGTTCAATCGCTATATTTCATCGAATATCTTCCTCTATCCTCGTTTCGATGATGGAGCGCAGCGTAAGGATGACCAGAGCTATTGGCAGTTTAAGGAGTTCATGTCTATCGGATTCTCTTACTCTTTCTAGCAAGAGATAGAGCATATACGAGAGATAGAGCATATACAAGAGATAGAGCATATATATGATAAAGGCTCGTTCCAAATCGATTTGGAACGAGCCTTTATCATATCTGTTATCTATTAGAAGCGGAAGCAGACTTCTGCATCTGCCATGGAGTAATTGTGCTTGGCGAGGGTCTTGTCATTCACCAATGCATACTCGGTGAGGATGCTGATTCGCTTGCCGATATGGAAGTTCAGACCTGCCTCATACTGAGTCTTCTGCATGTTGTTCTTGCCGTTAGGCTGATACATGTCGTAACGAGCCTTGATGTCTATCTTGTTGCCCTTTGGCAATTTAGCTAAAGGAGCGATGACGAGACCGTATACGCCTTGAGCCTTATTGCCAATCTTCGCATTCAGGTTGCAATTTTTGGCATCTGCATCATTGAAGTTGTTGATGCTCTTTGCGAATGCCTTTCCTGTGGAGTGGATATATTCGGAGCGAACGGTCCAGCCATCCTGCTTGTATTCGAATGAGAAGGCATAGCGGTTTTGGCTGAGCTTGCGAACGCCAGAGCGTTCCTGAATGTCGGCTGTATAGGAGGCATCATGCTCGTCGGTCCATGTTCCCTTTCTTGCGTAAGAGCCTGTCCAGCCGAAGGCTCCGATGCGCATGCCCTGGATAGGCATTACCCAGATGCCACCGATGACATTCTTCTGATTATCAACGTCCTTGGTGTTGATGCCCTGACCGTTGAATATGCCTATCTGATAGTGCAAGAGGTTGCGGTTATTGGCATTCTTGAGGAAATCACCCTGCAGCTGCAGACCGATGTCACGACCATTGGATGCGTGTTCGCCGGCACGGTCGCTGAAGCCAGCCAGCTTGCTCACGTTCTGAGAGTATCCCATGAAGCCCTGTTCGATAGGGTGCATCGGATTCTCGAAGGTGAATGGATTCTTGAACTGACCAATCTTCACCTTGAAGTACTCGAACTTCTGCCATTCAGCAAACAGGTCCACCATTCTTGGGCTTGACCCCAGGTTGGAAGTGTTGCCGTTGAACTGAATCTGAGTCTTCCAGTAGAAGTCGTCGGCAATGCGACCTTCGAGAGCGATACGAGCCATACGAATGTTGAATGAGTTGGATTCAGCATCTTTCTGTCCGCTGTACTGATACTGGGTCATTCCATAACCCGACAATTTCACATTGCTCAACCATGAAGGCAATTCGATGGTCTGCTTTTTCTGTCCGCTGGCTGAGACTGCAGTCAAAGCCATGAGCGCCATGATGATACTCTTTTTCATCTTGTTTCTATTTTGATTTTAGGTTTATTTCTTGGCAGCGAGTTCCTCTTCTGTCAGGTCTTCTGCCTGGGCAGCCTGAGCAGCGAGCTTCTCTGCCTCCTTGGCAGCCTTGGCTTCTGCTATCGCCTTTTCACGCTCCTTGCGCTCCTTCAGCTTCTGCTTGATTTCAGCATCGCTGCGCTTTTCGAGCAATACCACGTTCTCTACGTGCGGAGTATGAGGGAACATGTCAACTGGCTGAACGGCAGCCACCTTGTAGTGGTCATCCATCAGCTGCAGGTCGCGAGCCTGGGTAGCTGGATTGCAGCTTACATATACGATGCGGTTAGGCGCGGCATTCAGAATCACGTTGACTACATCCGGGTGCATTCCGGCACGTGGAGGGTCGGTGATGATGACGTCTGGACGACCATGCTGGGCAATGAAGTCATTGGTCAGGATATCCTTCATATCGCCTGCATAGAAGAGGGTGTTCTCAATGTTGTTCACCTGGGAATTCACCTTGGCATCCTCGATAGCCTCTGGCACGTATTCGATACCGATCACCTTCTTTGCCTTGTGAGCCACGAAGTTGGCAATAGTTCCGGTTCCGGTGTAGAGGTCGTAAACCAGCTCGTCGCCAGTGAGGTTGGCAAACTCGCGAGCCACGCAGTAGAGGTGGTAAGCCTGCTCGGTGTTGGTCTGATAGAAACTCTTAGGTCCTACCTTGAACTTCAGGTCCTCCATCAGCTCGAAGATGTGGTCATTGCCCTTGAAGAGACTGAGCTCCAGGTCGTTGATGGTATCGTTGCCCTTCTGGTTATCCACATACATGAGTGAGGTAATCTGAGGGAACTTGTCTGCCACCTGCTGCATCAGTTCCAGTGCTCTCTGCTCATCTCCCTCCTCATCGTAATGGAACTGGAATACGAGCATCCACTCGCCTGTGTTCGAATTGCGGATCATCATGTCGCGTAGCAATCCGTGCTGCTCACGGAGATCGTAGAAGGTATAGTTGCGAGAATCAGCGTATTCGAAGACGAAGTTGCGGATCTCGTTGCAGAGGTCGTCCATCAGCCAGCACTTCTTGATAGGATAAATCTTGTCGAAGGCTCCGGTGATATGGAAACCGATGGCGTTCTGGGCGTGGCGTTCCTTGAGTGAAGTTACGGTATCGTCCTCTTTCTGAGGAAGTTGAGCCAATTCTTCAGAAGTAAACCAGCGCTTGTTGCTGCATCCGAATTCAATCTTGTTACGGTACTCCTGGGTCTTCACGCTGCCCATGATAGGGCGGAACTCAGGGAGTTCGATCTTGCCGATGCGGGTGAGCTGGTCTTCCACCTGCTTCTGCTTCGCCTTGATCTGCTCCTCGTAAGGAAGGTTCTGCCATTTGCAACCGCCACAGATGCCGAAGTGCTCGCACATAGGCTCCTGTCTTACGTCGCTCTTCTTGATGAAGCGAACTACCTTCGCCTCGCAATACTTATGTTTTTTCTTAACTACCTGCAAATCTACCACATCGCCAGGCACGCAGAAAGGCACGAAGATGACCTGGTCATCTACGCGAGTGATGCACTTACCCTCAGCTGCAACGGCCTCGATGGTGATATTCTCCAAGAGAGGTAATGGTTTACGTTTTCTTGCCATAATTCAAATTTGTTTTTTTATGGCTGCAAAGTTAATACATTTTTGCGAGAAATGAAAGAGTTGTCCCGGATTTTTTCAGTCTTTGTCCCGGATGTTCGGATGGTGAAGGTGAAAAAGTGAAAGTGAAAAGGTGAATGAAGTGAATGGTGAATTTGGTGAATAAGTCAAAAAGTCAAAAGTAACTTTTCCCTAAAAGACGGATTACTGATGTTTTGCTATTATATATAATAAAAAATAGTACTTACGCGCGTACATTATTATATAAGATTTTTATCTTTCTTATCTTGTAATTTCAGTCTTCCATATCTTGAAATTTATAGCTTATATCTTATATCTTTTCAGTGTATTCACCAAATTCACCATTCACCTCGTTCACTTTTTCTATTTTATTATTCACCAAAATCACCTTTTCACTTTCACTTTTTCACTTTTGTCAAATGTGACTTTTGACCTTTTGACCTTTTTGAATCTTCCCCCATGTTCTCTCCCGAAGTCTCCTTTGAACCCCAGTTCCAGGCGATTCCATCGCCTGGCCCTTTCCCCTCTCTCCCGATGCCCTTTTTCCTGCGTCGGGACGTAGCAATTCCTACGTCCCGACGTAATAATTCCCGCGTTGCGACGTAGGAAAAGGCGGCCCTGAGGGGGTATTCTGCCTCTCAGAGTGTCAGAATCTCTTTCTTCGCCTACTTATAATTTCTTCTCAATCCGGGCATATTAGTAGGGGATTGTTAAAAATAGTCCCGTGTGTGCGACAACAGTGTGAAATGTAATCTCGGGATAGCAAAAAAGAGTATAAAAGTTTGGTGGTTTCAAAATAATGTTGTATATTTGCATCATCAAAATTGTTTGATAATAACTAGAATTATATAAAATTTTTGAACCTATAACAAAATGAACGAAAAAAGAGTTTATACATTCGGTAATGGACAAGCCGAAGGTAATGCGAAGATGCGTGAAGTTCTTGGCGGTAAGGGTGCAAACCTCGCTGAGATGAATCTTATTGGTGTACCTGTTCCTCCAGGTTTCACTATCACAACTGACACTTGTAATGAGTATTATGAGGTAGGTGAGGAAAAAATCAAGGAACTTCTTCAGGACGAAGTAATGGCTGCTGTAGCTCATACAGAGGCTTTGATGAACAGTAAGTTCGGTTCCGTAGAGAATCCTCTCCTCGTTTCTGTACGTTCAGGTGCTCGCGCTTCTATGCCAGGTATGATGGATACTATCCTCAACCTCGGTTTGAATGATGAGGTTGCTGAGGGTATGGTCAAGAAGACCGGTAATCCTCATTTCGTTTACGATTCATATCGTCGTTTCGTACAGATGTACGGTGATGTTGTTATGGGTCTTAAGCCAGTTAACAAGGAAGACATCGATCCATTCGAGGCTATCATCGAAAAGGTGAAGGAAGAGCAGGGTGTTACTCTCGATAAGGACCTCTCTGTAGAGTCTCTCAAGAAGCTCGTTGAGCTCTTCAAGGCTGCTATCAAGGAACAGACTGGTCAGGATTTCCCTACTAACCCAATCGAACAGCTTTGGGGTGCTATCTGCGCTGTGTTCCGTTCTTGGATGAACGAGCGCGCTATCCTCTACCGTAAGATGGAAGGTATTCCTGATGAGTGGGGTACAGCAGTTTCTGTCATGGCGATGGTATTCGGTAACATGGGCGAGACTTCTGCTACAGGTGTTTGCTTCTCTCGTGATGCAGGTAATGGTGAGAACCTCTTCAATGGTGAGTATCTTATCAATGCACAGGGTGAGGACGTAGTAGCTGGTATCCGTACACCACAGCAGATTACAAAGATCGGTTCTCAGCGCTGGGCTGAGCGTGCTGGCATCTCAGAGGAGGAGCGCGTTGCTAAGTATCCTTCTATGGAAGAGGCTATGCCTGAGCTTTACAAGGAGCTCGACGCTCTCCAGGATAAGCTGGAGCACCACTATCACGATATGCAGGACATGGAGTTCACCGTACAGGAAGGCAAGCTCTGGTTCCTCCAGACACGTAACGGTAAGCGTACAGGTACCGCTATGGTGAAGATTGCTATGGATCTCCTCCACGAGGGTATGATCGATGAGAAGACTGCTATCCTCCGCTGTGAGCCACAGAAGCTCGATGAGCTTTTGCACCCAGTATTCGATAAGCTCGCTCTCTCTAAGGCTAAGGTGATTACACAGGGTCTCCCTGCTTCTCCAGGTGCTGCTTGCGGTCAGATCGTATTCCACGCTGACGATGCTCAGGAGTGGCACGAGGATGGCAAGAAGGTCATCATGGTTCGTATCGAAACTTCTCCTGAAGACCTCGCTGGTATGTCTGCTGCTGAGGGTATTCTTACCGCTCGTGGTGGTATGACTTCTCACGCTGCCGTTGTAGCTCGTGGTATGGGTAAGTGCTGTGTATCTGGTGCTGGCTCTATCAATGTTGACTACAAGTCTAAGACAGTTGAGATCGAGGGCGTAGTTTACAAGGAGGGTGATTACATCTCTCTGAATGGTACTACTGGTCAGGTTTACGCAGGACAGATTGAGACAAAGGCTGCAGAGCTTTCAGGCGACTTCAAGGAGTTGATGGACCTCTGCGACAAATATACTAAGATGGAGATCCGTACCAATGCTGATACTCCACACGATGCTGAGGTAGCTCGTGCATTCGGTGCTAATGGTATCGGTTTGACACGTACAGAGCACATGTTCTTCGATGATCAGAAGATCGTTGCTATGCGTGAGATGATTCTGGCAGGCTCAGTTGAGGGTCGTGAGAAGGCTCTTGCCAAGCTCCTCCCATATCAGAAGGCTGACTTCTACGGCATCTTGAAGGCTATGGATGGCTGCCACGTGAACATCCGCTTGCTCGACCCACCTCTCCACGAGTTCGTACCACACGATAAGGCTGGTCAGGAGACTATGGCTAAGGAAATGGGCGTAAGCGTAGAGGAAATCAAGAAGCGTGTGAACTCTCTGGCAGAGAACAACCCAATGCTCGGTCATCGTGGTTGCCGTCTCGGTATCACATTCCCTGAGATTACAGCTATGCAGACTCGCGCCATCCTCGGTGCAGCTTGCGAGTTGAAGAAGGAGGGTTATAACCCATGTCCTGAAATCATGGTTCCGCTCATCGGTACTGTTCAGGAGCTCAAGCAGCAGAAGGCTATCATCCTCGCTACTTCTAAGGAGGTATTCGCTGAGTACGGCGTAGAGGTTGAGTTCGAGATAGGTACTATGATTGAGATTCCACGTGCTGCCCTTACTGCAGGTCAGATTGCAGAGGAGGCTCAGTACTTCTCATTCGGTACTAACGACTTGACACAGATGACCTTCGGTTACTCTCGTGACGACATCGCTTCGTTCCTCCCTGCATACATGGAGAAGAAGATCTTGAAGGTTGACCCATTCCAGGTTCTCGACCAGGAGGGTGTTGGTCAGCTCATCAAGATGGCAGTAGAGAATGGTCGTGCTACCCGACCTAACCTCCGCACAGGTATCTGCGGTGAGCACGGTGGTGAGCCTTCATCAGTTAAGTTCTGCGCTAAGGTTGGTATGAACTATGCTTCATGCTCTCCATTCCGTGTGCCTATCGCGCGTTTGGCTGCGGCGCAGGCTGCTGTAGAGGAATAACAACAGATAGTTGTAAATCAGTAGGTTAAGAGGAAAGTCCTTATTTTAAGGGCTTTCCTCTTAATTCGTTTGTGTCAATAGTATCACTAAAATGATACAAATGATACTCTTTGTTTAGAAATGTTTTTGAGAAATTTATATTGATGTTTAGAACGTGTTTAGAAGAATATGGCAACTTTTAAAGTAGTAGTACAGAAGCAGAGAAATGACGGATTCTATGCCGTATATATAAGAGTTACGCACAATCGTGGCGTAAAGTATTTGAGAACAGATAAGATTGTTGACGCAAAAGGCATCAACAAGAAGAACAAAGAGGTTAAAGACCCTTTTGTTCTTCAAGCCTGTTCTAATAAAATTGCCCATTTTGCAGAAATGCTGAATAAGGTAGAGATAAGGAAATGGGATATCCATGATGTAGTGGCTTATCTGGAGAAAGGTACTGATGATGTATGCTTCTCTGACTATGCAAGAAAATATCACGATGATATGTATAACAGTGGTCACGAGCGAAATGCTCGTAACTATGAACTGGCATACCAGCATCTTGAAAGATACACCGGAACCAACAAACTGATGTTCTCACAGCTCACTTCTCATCTTATAAATGGATGGATCAAGTCACTGGAAAAGACAGCCAGAGCTAAAGAAATGTACCCGGTTTGCATAAGACAGATATTCAAACAAGCATTGATTGACTTCAATGACTATGACAGTGGTGTTATTCGTATAACAACTAATCCCTGGATGAAGATAAAAATACCGAAAGCAGATGTTCCGGAGAAGAAGGCTATCACCATGGAAAAAGCCAGGGAATTTTTCTCTGCCCCACTCCCGGAGAGTGACAGGAAAAAACCATTGGCTGAGATGGGACGAGACGTAGCCATGATGGTTATGTGCCTTGCCGGTATGAATACGGTAGATATCTACCTGCTCAAAAAGGAAGACTATAAGGATGGCATCATAGCTTATGAGCGTGCAAAAACAAAGAATGCTAGAAATGATAATGCTTACATCGAAATGAGAGTTCCTGGTATATTGCTTCCTATATTTGACAAGTATATGGATAAAACGTCTTCTCCATATCTTTTTGATTTTCATCAGCGCATGTCAACAAGTGACAGTTTCAACGCTAATGTTAATGTAGGAATACGTCAGATTTGTGAGAAGTCGCTGGGATTGGCTCATGGCAAGACTTATTGTGTCTATACATTTCGCCATACTTGGGCAACTGTTGCGCAAAACGAGTGTGGTGCTTCCTTATCTGATGTAGGTTTTGCGATGAACCATTCTGATAAAAATCGGGTTACACGTACTTATGTAAAGATAGACTTTTCTCCTGCCTGGGAATTAAACGAAAAGGTGATAAATAAGATATTCTTTACAGAAGATAAAACTACACGACATAACCAAGAGGAGAAGGATTCAAGGCAATTTACCAGATTCTCATACAAACAGCTCATTAAAGGTACTTTGTATTTTAGAGGTAGAATCCTTGTTCAGATAGAAAATGTGGGATATAATAATGTAAATGAGGTTATTGAAGAATTGATGTCTAAAATTCCAGAAACAATACCGTCAAAGACGTTGGTTCAGATTCGTATTGAAAACAAGGATAAAAACGAGACTCAGGATTATACAAGAGAGGTTAAATAAAATAGGGATGGATTAAGGTCCACCCCTATTAGAATTATATTTATAACCGATTACTCGGTAACGATGGTGCAATCAGTAATACCATCAGTTGAGAGCTGTGCCTTGATTTTGTTTTTAGTCTCTTCGCTGCAACCTTTCATTCGGATGGTTTTGAGCTTGGTGCAGCCGGAGAGCATATTGCCCATGTCGGTGACGCTGCTTACATCCCAACCACTTAAGTCCAATGAAGTGAGGAATTTACAGTACCAGAACATACCACCCATGTTGGTGACTTTGCTTACAACCCAACCACTTAAATTCAGGGTGGTGAGTTTGCGGCAGTTGGAGAACATGTTGTTCATGTCGGTGACGCTGCTAGTGTTGAAGTGGCTTAAGTCCAGGGAAGTGAGTTCGTTGCAGGCGGAAAACATGGCGCTCATGTCGGTGACGCTGCTCGTGTTCAAACCGCTTGCATCCAGGGAAGTGAGTTCGCTGCAGTTGGAGAACATGAGGGACATGTTGGTAACACCATCAAATTTGGCAACTGGTATACTCCAGTTACCACCTTTATCGGGGGTTAAAGTGTAACTAGTACCGTTGTACCCCCCCCACTTTGTAGGTGAATGTATACGAGGCGGTGCCGCTGATGACCTTCTCCGGAAGGTCTACTGTTTTCGCATCCCAAGGGGTTACGTCCACGTTCAGCTTGATATCCTTACCGCTGATGAGCTGCTTGCCTTCCTCGTCCTGACCGGCTCCTGCTGTGAAGTCCAATGTGTAGGTGTAGTGCTTGCCCATCTCCCAGTTGGTGTTCAAACCGATGTATGCCCAGCCATCATGGATAACTTTACCGCCCTGCATCGTGATATTCACCTTCAAGGCAAGGTATGCCTTTTCAGAGGCTTTCTCTGACTTCTCCAGCTGCTGTGGGAGAAGCATGAAGGCTACATTGGCTTCATCGAGGGTTGACACGCTACTGGTCAATACTGAAGCGTTGCTCCAGGTGATTTCGTAGCTGCCAACATCTGCTGTTGCATCTGAAAGGGTCCAGCTGGCGGCACTGTTTGCTATCGATGGGAACGTGAAGGTTCCCTTGGTCTTCACATTGCCCAGCTTCACACCTGTTACCTTCACGGTATAAGCTGTATTGCTATTCTTTGCAGCTACGCTAATCTCGGTAAGGGCGTGTTGAAAGTTCAGCTCTACACCAGTGGTGCCATTAGTAGCGTTATTACCGGTGGATTTAGCATACACAAAGTCCTGCTGGGCGGCTGCGGTTTCAAATGGCACGAAGTCTGTCAGAGTTTGTG
>OGLR01000671.1_pt1 | contig 14281 bp, 10 predicted proteins | sample 1572931 | NCBI WGS metagenome assembly OGLR01 (sample SAMEA2581997, study PRJEB24529) | metagenome | biome: Human gut stool | place: China | collected 2011 | reverse complement strand
TCCTTCGCACTTTATTGTTTAAGTACGACAAGCGGTGACTGTACACACTCCCACGCGTATCATATAGTCTCATTCATAATTCGACCTACGCGCGTCATTTCTGCGGATTGCAGATGATTTTGGTACAGTGACTTGTCGCCAGTTTCTTCGCCGGAGATTATCTCCAGCATTGACATTCGCTCCACGGAAAACCTGCTTTATTAAAGCAGCAACCTCACGCTTCACAGCTATCAATGTCACAGCAAGTATTAATATACACTACTCTCTATATAAAATCAACAGAAAAAATTGTATTTTTTTTAGTACAATACAGAATAAATTTGACCGGAACATAAGTCCCGGTCAAAACAGTATTTTAATAAAATCCAAATCCAAGATACATAGAATTAATCTTCCACTTACCATCTTCATATTTATAATATATGTAAGCTGAATTATTGTTATTATTCTTGTCGTTAGCTTTATCACTTCCTGAGTACTGTATCTTGTATGTATATCCTAGTTTAATTGAAACTTTAATCACCGGGCATCCATCATCTGAATCCACTCTGAAAGATGTATCCGCGATAGAAGCTGTGAATTTGGAAATCTTCAAATCGGATACAGTTTTGTATTTGTCATTGTAGCTGTCGTAAATATTCTTATAAGCTGACTCTATGTTCTTCTTTTCTTCTTTACACACCCTGTCGGCTATAGCTGAATAATCTTTCTTTGCCTGTATAGCGTTAATTATTGCATCCACATCTGTTCTTGCCTGTGTCTTAAGTTCTTCAAGCTTCGAATTAACATATTTTGCATTGTATGTTCCAACAGTAAATGTATCTTCATCATGTGCTGCATAAAGCTGTGTTGTGTAGTCCTCTATAAATTCTCCAGTTACCTTAATATTATTCTTTCCATTGAACAGATATGGTATAACATATTCCTCAGAAGAGCCGTTTCCATTCTTAGATGCATCCGACTTATATCCATCGCCAACAATAACATCATTAATATATAACGTAAGTCCCTTTGGAACCTTTATTGTAACATCCTTTACTACAAGATTCTCAGCGCTGACTTTATACTTCTTAAAGAAAAGCATATAGTGCTTATTGGCTACTGTTAGATACACATCATTATACTGCATTCCCGAATCTGTTATATATCCGACCTTAACAGCCTTGTTACCAGGCATCTTGCTATATGTTGAGACAATGTCATCTGCTGCCATCTTTTCAACTTTCTCACCAGTCGCATCTGCATGAACATTAATAAATGCTTCCTTAGTAAGGAACTCCCCATCTGGTAGATTAATAAGACTATACGCATCATTCCATTCGCACTCTGCAACCGCCTTAACATACTGCTTGGCAGTTTTCTTATAATCTGTCACATTGTTTCCCACACATACAAATATAATTATGGCAGCTATCACAGCAACTCCCGCAGCTACAATTGCAATTATACCCTTAGGGAATCTGGCAGGCTTATTATTGGCAGGCTGCTGACCAGAATTCTGACCTGTAAACTGTGTAGGCTGTACAGGCTGTTGGCCAAAAGCCTGCTGTGGCTGAACAGGAACACTTTGCTGTACCGGTGTTACTTCCGGCTCTGCTTTCACACTCTCCTGTACTGGTGTTTCCTCCGACCCTGCTGGCACATTCTCCTGTACCGGTGTTACCTCTGGCTCTTCTTCCACACTTTCCTGCACCGGTGTCTCCTGAGGCACATCTATCACTAGACGTGTTCCACAGTTTCCACAGAATAGTGCATCGTCCTCGTTCTTTGTTCCGCAATTTGGACAAAACATAATTTTTCCTCCCTCATATGATTAATATAGTAAATCATATATCATCATACCATGAATATATGATTTGCTCAACCAAATAATCTGTTCTGATGTCACTTGTTTTGTTAATATTTACTACTGTTTCTGTTTCTCTATTTTTTCTGCAAGATCATTAAGATATTCCCATCGCTCCATCTTTTCTTCAAGCTGCCTTTCCACATCTTCCTTTTCCTTAGTAAGTTCTGCAAGCTTAGAATAAGAAGTTGCATTCTTTGCAATCTCGTCATCAAGTTCTGAAACTTTAGTTTCAAGCTCCTCTATATCATCATCTATAGTCTCATATTCCTTCTGTTCCATGTATGTGAACTTAATCTTATCCTCATGACTGTTATATGCTTTCTTCACCTGACCTGCTGCCTTTGATTTGGATGTATCAGATGTTCCATTTGATACCACATTATATATAGAAGAAACACATTTATCCCTATAGTCCGTATAACCGCCTTCATACTGTGTAAGGTGACCTCCTGCCTCAAACGCAAATATCCTGTCAACAACTCTGTCAAGGAAATATCTGTCGTGTGAAACCGTGATTACAATACCTGCAAATCCATCAAGATACTCCTCAAGAATCTCAAGAGTTTCAATATCGAGGTCGTTGGTAGGCTCATCGAGAATAAGCACATTTGGCGCACTCATAAGAACACTCAACAGATAAAGTCTCCTCTTCTCTCCACCTGACAGCTTGCTTATCGGTGTCCACTGCTGCTTCGGTGTAAACAAAAACTTCTCACACATCTGTGACGCTGTTGCCTTTCCATCTGCCGTCGTAACATATTCGCCTATGCTTCTTACGAACTCAAGCACAGTAAGACTGTCGTCAAGTGGTTCGTTCTCCTGCATGAAATATCCAATTCTTACAGTCTCTCCAACCTCAACACTACCGCTGTCCGGTTCAAGCTGTCCTGCTATAATCTTCATAAGCGTAGACTTGCCGCATCCGTTATCACCGACAATACCGATTCTGTCATCTCTTAGAAAAATGTAGCTAAAATCATCTATTATTGTCCTCTCGCCAAAGCTTTTACAAATGTTGTGGAGTTCAACAGTCTTTCTTCCAAGCCTGCTGCTGACTGAATTCATATCCATAAGCTGCTTGTCAAATCTTGCTCTCGCCTGCTTTGAAGCCTCCTTCATATCCTCGAATCTGTCAATTCGTGCCTGCTGCTTGGTAGATCGAGCCTGGCATCCTCTTCTTATCCACGCGAGTTCCTTCCTTAATATATTCTGTCTCTTAGCCTCAGTTGCCCTCTCCATCTCCTCACGCTGGGTCTTCAGTTCAAGAAAGCCTGAATAATTCGTATCGTAGCTATAAAGGGAAGCTTTATCAAGCTCTACAATCCTGTTAGTTACATTATCAAGGAAATACCTGTCATGAGTAACCATGATAAGTTCTCCCTTGAAATTCTTAATAAACTGTTCCAGCCAGAGTACCATGTCATTATCAAGATGGTTCGTAGGTTCATCAAGAATAAGAAGTCTTGCCGGCTCAACTAAAGTTCTCGCAAGTGCCGCTCTCTTTTTCTGACCACCTGATAAAATATTCATCATTGCAGCGTGATTTGTTATTCCAAGCTTGTTAAGAATCTCTTTTGCTTTTGGCTGGCTGTCCGCATGCTTTCCACGCATAACATATTCCAGTACATTTTCATTCTCATAATACAGAGGTGTCTGTGCAAGATACGCAAGCTCAATCCCCTTGCCCTTGACAACCTGTCCCTCATCCGGTTCTTCAACACCTGCAATAATCTTTAAAAGTGTAGACTTACCAGTTCCATTCACACCTATAAGTCCAATCTTATCGCCACTGTTAATTCCCAGACTTATATTATTAAAAAGTTCCTTTTCTCCGTAGGTCTTGCTGACCTTTTCAACATTTAATATATTCACAATTATCTCCGTTATATAAATTATTTGTCGTCATCTGAAAGATTATAGAAATTCTTAAGCTTCTGTGCAAGCTCCGGGTCTTTCTTCTTCAGATGTTCATAATGCTTCTTCTTCTGCTCCATCATATGCTCATATGCATACGGATTGTGAAGCTTCATTCTGTCAAGTATCTGTTTTCTGTGTTCCTTAAGCATCTGGATTGCATCAGGATTAATCTGTGCCAGCTTCTTCTCAACAACAACGCGGCGCTCATCGATTCTTTTCTCAATATCATCAATATCAAGATTAGGATATTTCTTATCATCAAACAAATGCATCTCAAGTCGCTCAAGCAGTTCATTCTCATCAAAGAGTCCGATTCTTCCCCATGCAGCATGCTTTTCAGCATCAACAATAACATTCTTCTCATCTTTCTTGACACTGCCAATCTCATCAGCCATCTCTGCTGCCATCTTCTCAAGCCATTCATCTGCATCTGCGCCAAAAGCCCACTCAATCTCAGCAAGTCTTTCATTGTCCTCATGTACCTCGCCAGAAACAGCCTGCTCTTCTCCCCCCTCCTCGACAGGATAAGGTCTGTCAAGACCTGCATCTCTTAGGGCAAGCGGAATAGTTCTTCTTACAACACCTTTTTCAACAAACTCGCCTGCACCAAGCTCTCTTAACTGGTCATTTAATGTGTGTTCATGCTCTGTAATATAGAATCTGATACCTTTCTTTTCAAGCACCTTATATAAAGACATAAGCCTGTCAACTGCCGTCACATCAATAGATCCAACGCCTCCGGCGTCTACAATTACCCATTTAGTATTATCATCAAGATTCTTTTCTATATCATCAATAAATGTATTAATATTTGCAAAGAAAAGTGCTCCGTTAAATCTGTATATAACCACACCTTTTATCTTCTTTACATTGCTGTATCTGTTAAGACTATAGAATCCCTCCTGTCCCGGTATCACCCCGAGAAATGCTCTTGGCGGTTCAACAGCTTTTACAATAACTGCAATAAATGAAAGTATTACACCGATTACAACTCCGTATATCGTTCCAAATAACAGAACACCTAAGAAAGCACCTACAAATATTGCAAACTCCGTATGGTCTGTTTTCCATAATTTAACTGCAAGCCCGAATTCAGTAATTCCAATCAGTGCCGCAACAACAATTCCTGTAAGTATTGGTACAGGAAGATACTCAAGCACCGGCGTACCAAAAAGCACTATAAGAAGCATTGTCAGAGAAGCTGTTATTGACATGAACTGTGATTTGCAGCCAAACTGGTCTGCAATTCCTGTTCTTGACACACTTCCATTCAAAGGGCATCCGCCAATTACAGCAGAAGCCGCATTTGCAGCAGCATATGCCAGAATTTCTCTGTTGTTGCTTACCTTATAGCCATATTTGTTGGCATAATTATTAGTTGCAAGCAATGTCTGCGCCATGACAACACCTGCCACTGAAAGTCCAAGAAGTATTATATCTGACGGATTCTTAAACACAACTGACATATCAGGAAATGAGAATCCCGGCAGCCCCTTATCAACATGCGGAAGAAGCTTAACACCGAATCTGTCAATATGAAAAATTGCAGTTGCAAGTGCACCAAGTACCATAAGAAGCACTGACATTGGAAATTTTGGAATGAACTTCTTCGCAACAAGAATAATCACAACTGTTCCGACTCCAAGCACTGCCGAGAGCAGATTAAATGAATCAAACTCGCCAGCTATATGCATAACAAGCTGTATCGCTTCGCCAGTCCCAGCATTACCGCCAAAAAGCTTTGCTGCCTGCATAAGAATTATTGTAACGCCAATACCGCTTATAAATCCACCCATCACAGGTGTAGATATATAATTGACAATACGCCCTGCTTTGATAAAGAAGAAAAGCAGCAGCCACAATGCTGCAACCAAAGTTATCGCCGGAACTACTGCCTTTGCCTCCTCAGAGCCTGACACTATTCCAAGCGTTGCAAGTGTTCCACCAACAAGTGCCGCCGGAGTTGCGTCCACTCCGAACACGAACTGCGGCGAAGATGTAACAAATCCATATATAAGAACTGGCAGAATAGAGCAGTACAGACCATACACCGCTGGCAGTCCCGCAATCTGTGAATATCCCATTGATATAGGAATTGACACAAGAGCAACAATTATTCCTGATACAATATCCTTCTGTATATTCTTTAAACTAACATTTTTCAATATGCATCGCCCCTTAATCAGATTTCGATAGAAATATATTAACATAAAACAAGCCTGTTCAAAACATTTTTGCACGATTGCAGTTATTAATATTTTCGTATATAATTATTTAATAACAAATGCGGTACCAAACCGCAACATATTTTAATATAGAAAAGGATACTTAATTATGTTTATAGCTGACAACTGGAAAGATTATGAAGTAATAGATACCTCTAAAGGTGAAAAGCTTGAGCGCTGGGGCAAGTACATTCTTGTACGTCCGGACCCACAGGTAATATGGGACACTCCTAAGAAAGAGCGTGGCTGGAAGAATATGAACGGTCACTACCACAGAAGCTCTAAGGGTGGAGGTGAATGGGAGTTCTTTGACCTTCCACAGCAGTGGCAGATTCACTACAACAGTCCTTCATTTGAACAGGAGCTGACATTCAACTTAAAGCCATTCAGCTTCAAACACACAGGAATATTCCCTGAGCAGGCTGCTAACTGGGACTGGTTTGGAAAGATAATCTCTGATGCCAGAAAAGAACGTGGCAGTGAACCCGTAAAGGTTCTTAACCTGTTTGCTTATACAGGTGGCGCAACACTTGCATGTGCAGCCGCAGGCGCTAATGTTACACATGTAGATGCTTCTAAAGGTATAGTTGCATGGGCTAAAGAAAATGCACAGTCTTCAGGACTTATTGACAAGCCTATCCGATGGATTGTTGATGATTGTGTAAAGTTTGTAGAAAGAGAAATAAGAAGAGGCAACCATTACGATGCAATTATCATGGATCCGCCTTCATATGGACGAGGTCCTAAAGGAGAAATCTGGAAAATAGAAGAAGCTATACACCCGCTTGTTAAGCTTTGTGCACAGCTTCTTTCTGATGAACCATTATTTTTCCTTATTAATTCATACACTACAGGTCTTCAGCCAGCCGTTCTTACTTATATGTTAAGCACAGAACTTAAGAGCTTTGGCGGACACTGTGATTCACAGGAAGTAGGTCTTCCTGTTTCAAGTAACGGACTTGTACTTCCATGTGGTGCTTCTGGCCGCTGGATGAAATAATTAATACACAACACCATCGAGTGACGGCGATTCTTCGCCGTCATTCACAATTCTAATAACAAGATGATTAGGCAGACATGTGATTGGCATTAAAGGCTCAGATATATAGCCCATGTTCACACACAGCTTATCCGGACAGCTTGCATCAGCAATCTTAATCTTTCCATTCTCGACAAGAATATCATTATACTCTCCATCCCCGTATTCAATCCTAAACGTGTACGGATTCTTAACATCATCTAACGAAACAGTTCTTAACAATTCATTATCTCTGTATATATAAGCGGTCTTACTACCGTCATTCTTTCCTGATTTCATATATATAATAGAAGCCACACTTGCCACAACAAGCAGAACAATCACGGCCACCACTGTAATAACTCTTTTTTTCACAATCTCCTCCATCTGCTACATAGTATATTTTTTAGGAATATATCTGTCTGCAAAGAAGCACACAAGGCCCGTAAACAGACCTGTTATAACACCGCTTATCACAAGGAACGGCATGTACGCAAATATACCTGACAATCTGAGTATGAAAAATGCAGCAAGAATCTGGCCTGCATTGTGCGACACCGCGCCAAGTATACCTGTAAGGAATATATACTGTCCCTTAAGCAATTTATTAACAGCTGCCATCACAATAAGACATAAGAATCCACCACTTACACTATATATAAATGATACTGCCTGCCCTGTAAATATTGTAGCCAGTATAATTCTCATAGCTAACACAATCGCTGCATCACTGAATTTATACCTTTTCAATACAAAAAGTGTGACTATATTGGCAAGTCCTAATTTAACTCCTGGTATTGGAACAAGCGTAGGTATCGCTGATTCCACAACAAATATTGTCAGTGCAATTGTTGTAAGCAATGCCAGCGTTGTAAGTCTCTTAACATCAAAAGTTTTCTTCATATCTGCCTCCGCATAAATATTACCTATGCATTTTAACAGACATTTCATATTAAGACAATAATTCGTTAAATTAATTCAAATTCGTGCAAAATCAGTTTGACAGTTTGTAAAAATATAGTATAATCATTTGGCTTTATAAATATACGAAAGTGAGGAAATCCTATGGTAAAAGACATGACAAATGGTTCGCCTTCCAGGCATATTCTTGGATTCGCAATTCCAATGCTGTTCGGAATGCTGTTTCAGCAGTTCTACAACCTTGTTGACACAATAATCGTTGGTAAAACTCTCGGTGTTGAAGCTCTTGCCGGAGTTGGAGCAACAGGTTCTATCAACTTCATGATAATCGGTTTCTGTATGGGAGTCTGTAACGGATTCGTGATTCCGGTTGCCCAATGCTTTGGTGCAAAGAAGCCTGCTGACCTTAGAAAATATGTATTTAACGGATATATCTGCAGTATTGTGTTTGCCATAGTGCTTACGCTTGCATCCGTAATATTCTGCCGCAGGATACTTATTATCATGAATACACCGGCAGATATTATTGACCATGCCTACAATTACATAGTAGTTATATTCATAGGAATCCCAACTGTATTCCTGTACAACATGGTGTCCGGTGTTATCCGTTCGCTTGGCGATAGTAAGACACCTGTAGTTTTCCTTGTGCTTTCTTCAATAATAAATGTAGTACTTGATTTCTTTCTTATTCTTGTATGTAAGATGGGTGTTGCCGGAGCTGGCTGGGCAACTGTAACATCACAGTTAATTTCGGGACTTACCTGCCTTATATATATGTATAAGAAATATGACATCTTAAAAGGTGACAAATCAGAAAGGGTACTTGATAGAAGATTCATCACCAACCTGTGTATGAACGGTGTTCCTATGGGACTCCAGTATTCAATAACAGCCATCGGAAGTACAATCCTTCAGGCTGCTGTCAATACACTTGGTTCAACATATGTAGCCGCAATGACTGCCGGTTCTAAGATGTTCAACTTTACCTGTTGTCCATTTGATGCACTCGGCTCAACCATGGCAACCTATGCCGGACAGAATGTTGGAGCTGCCAAGATTAAAAGACTTGGTCAGGGTGTACGCTCCGCTATGATAATCGGTTCAGTTTACAGTGTTCTTTCTCTTATTGCACTGTATTTCACTACAGATTATATTGCATTATTATTCGTTAATGCATCTGAGACAACAATTATTGCTCTTACAAGACAGTTCATCCTTGCATCTGCATGCTTCTACATTCCACTTACAGGTGTTAACGTGGTCCGCTTCTGCATACAGGGTATGGGTTTCTCAGTATTTGCAATATCAGCAGGTATCTTAGAGATGATTGGCCGTGCATTTGCAGCCATCATACTCATTCCAAGTATTGGATTCATGGGTGCATGCCTCGCCTCGCCAATCGCATGGATTGCTGCTGACGCATTTTTGTTCCCTGCATTCATACATTGTGCCAAGAAGCTTAATGCAAGGCACAATATTAAATCAAACTAATAACATGACTAAAGGGAGGACAATATTGCCCTCCCTTAATTATTCTATAATATAGACAGCCTGGCTGTGCATCTCTTCATATCTTGATTGAAATGTCTCAAGATTCCTTGTTATGTTACCTTCCATAGGATCCATTATATAAACAATATTCTTATTAAGATCATATCCTGTAATTACAACACAATGTTCTGGAGACATCCATGTGTATTCTTTCCCATTAAATACAAATGTCTTAGATTCATATGGCTGTCTCATATCTATTGTATTCCATATTACTATCGGGTCACCCTGAGCAACCATACCAAGAATCTCTTTAAAATCTGTTCCGCTTATATTCTTTGCAACTGCTGACATATTATTAACCTTGAAATATTTATTAGCTGCATTAACAATTGGCTGTGACATGCATCCATAACTTGTGTTATCCCTTGGATTACCAAGAAACATTTCGTAGAAGCTGCCATTGCCTTTCTTAAGATATTCATCTGCCATAGTTGTTTTATCAACATTACATCCATAATAATTCAGTACGGAGGTTAACGATGTAATCTCGCATCCTGTTGGCAGCTCTGGATTCTGATTAAGTGATTCATAGCATTCTATTCTGTATACATCTGGTAAATCATTTACAATCTCTTCACTTACAGAAAGCTGTTCCTCCGTCACATTACCATCGCTCTTAATTGCTGTATATTCTGCACCTACTGCTACACCTTTGCTGACATTCTGATTATTCATCTTGACTGTTAATACAATTGCTACCGTACATGCCAGTATAGTCATCATTACAAGGAATATTTGATTCTTCCTTTTTCCTATTCTTTTGTATTTTCTCCTGCCATCTCTCCTACTCATCCCAATCACCATCCTAACCTTCCGTTGTAAGTCAAAGTCTCATTTATTAACTTCTATACTTATATACGAAACCTAGCATGATTTGGTCTGAATAAATCGTAAAAATTGTGCTTTATAATACTATATAAGCTTTACTACCTGACAATTATCAGTCATTCCATCCCAGAATTTATCCAGTGGTGTTCCTCTGAATTTTGCTATAATACTGCAGTTCATGGCACCATGACCAACAATCAGTATATCTTTGCCACTATTTACCTGTGGCATAACTACATTGTCTATAAACTCCCCTGTTCTTGCAAAAAGCTGTTCAAAACTTTCCCCGCCTTCAACCGTCACATAATCCTCTGGATTTTTAAAAAGAGAATTAATTGGGCAATCCTTTATTGCAAATGAATTCTCTATTCCCTCATATATTCCAAATCCCATCTCAACAAGTCTGTCATCTGTATATACAGGTACTCCTCTTCCTTTGAGAAAAATCTCGGCTGTCTCTTTTGCTCTTGCCAAAGGTGATGAATAACACTCATCAAAATGTATATCTGCATACTTTTCCCCAGCCTCTGCCGCCATCATTCTTCCCTCATCATTAAGAGGTATATCAGTTCTGCCCTGCAATTTATGACGTACATTCCAGTCCGTCCTGCCATGACGCATTATGTATAGCATGTTGTACTCCTCTTTTTATCATATTCTAGCTCATTACTTCGCGAGCACGACTGCGAACTGCCCATGACTTCTCAAGGAGCTGCTCGCGCAAAAAAGGGTTTCCGATAACCTCGGAAACCCTTGAAAGAACTGTATTAATAACAATTACTCAATGATTGTAGCAACAGCACCAGAACCAACTGTTCTACCACCCTCACGGATAGCGAAACGAAGACCCTGCTCCATAGCTACGTTATGGATAAGTTCAACTGTCATCTCTACGTTATCACCAGGCATGCACATTTCTGTACCAGCTGGAAGCTCACAAACACCAGTTACATCAGTTGTTCTGAAGTAGAACTGTGGTCTGTAGTTGTTGAAGAATGGAGTATGACGTCCACCCTCGTCCTTTGTTAATACGTAAACCTGAGCTGTAAACTTGTGGTGTGGTGTGATTGAACCTGGCTTGCAGAGAACCTGTCCTCTCTGGATCTCGTCTCTCTGAACACCTCTAAGAAGTGCACCAATGTTATCACCTGGCTGAGCCTCATCAAGAAGCTTTCTGAACATCTCGATACCAGTTACAACTACCTTACGGATATCTTCGTGGATACCAACGATTTCAACTTCCTCATTAACGTGGAGAACACCTCTCTCTACTCTACCAGTAGCAACAGTACCACGTCCTGTGATAGAGAATACGTCCTCTACAGGCATAAGGAATGGCTTATCTGTATCTCTTTCTGGATCTGGAACATACTCATCAATAGTATGCATAAGTTCAAGGATCTTATCTCCCCATTCGCTGTTAGGATCTTCAAGAGCCTTAAGAGCTGAACCCTGGATGATTGGAGTATCATCTCCTGGGAATCCGTACTCGTTAAGAAGTTCTCTGATTTCCATATCTACTAATTCAAGAAGTTCTGGATCATCAACCATATCACACTTGTTCATGAATACAACGATGTAAGGAACACCAACCTGACGAGCAAGAAGGATATGCTCTCTTGTCTGAGCCATAACACCATCAGTAGCAGCAACAACAAGGATACCTGCATCCATCTGAGCAGCACCTGTGATCATGTTCTTTACATAATCAGCATGTCCTGGACAGTCAACGTGTGCATAGTGTCTCTTCTCTGTCTCATACTCAACGTGAGCTGTAGAGATAGTGATACCTCTTTCTCTTTCCTCTGGTGCCTTATCAATATTCTCGAATGCAACAGCCTCACCTGTACCAAGTCTCTCATGAAGAGTCTTTGTGATAGCAGCTGTTAATGTAGTCTTACCGTGATCTACGTGTCCGATTGTACCAATGTTACAATGTGGTTTTGTTCTCTCAAATTTAGCCTTTGCCATTGTTTAAAATCCTCCTAAAAATATTTAGATTGCCCTGAGGGGTATCCCCCTCGGGCTTTGTCATAGCTGATATTTATTATATTTCATTTAGTGAAATATTTCAACTATATTTTTATAGTTATTACTTATTTCTATCAGAAATAACCTTATCCTGAACAGACTTTGGAGCCTGCTCATACTTATCGAAGAACATAGAGTAGTTACCACGACCCTGTGTCTTAGAACGAAGGTCAGTAGCATATCCGAACATCTCAGCAAGTGGAACGAATGCTTTAATCATCTTACCACCTGAGATATCTTCCATACCCTCAATACGTCCTCTACGTGAGTTGATATCACCGATTACATCACCCATGTATTCTTCTGGCATAGTAACCTCAACCTTCATGATAGGCTCAAGAAGGGCAGGTGCTGCCTTAGCCATAGCATCCTTGAATGCCATAGAACCAGCAATGTGGAATGCCATTTCTGAAGAATCGACTTCATGGTATGAACCATCGTAAATATCTGCTCTAAGTCCGAGAACTGGGAATCCAGCTAAGATACCTGAATTAGCAGCTTCTCTGATACCGTCAGCAACTGAAGGGATATATTCCTTAGGAATAGCACCACCAACTACTGAAGACTCACAGAAGAGTACTGGAGGTTCGTTAATTAATACTGTGTTCTTTGTCTCAACATCAAACTTATCAACGTTAGCTTCAAGTGGTGAGAAACGTACTTTACAGTGACCATACTGACCACGTCCACCTGACTGCTTAGCATACTTACTATCAACATCAACTGCCTTAGTAAAGCACTCTCTGTAAGCAACCTGAGGTGCACCAACGTTAGCCTCTACCTTGAACTCACGAAGAAGTCTGTCAACGATGATATCAAGGTGAAGCTCACCCATACCAGCGATGATTGTCTGACCTGTTTCCTGATCTGTATGAGCACGGAATGTAGGATCTTCTTCAGCAAGCTTTGCTAAAGCTTCACCCATCTTACCCTGGTCATTCTTAGTCTTTGGCTCGATAGCAAGCTCGATAACTGGCTCTGGGAATTCCATAGACTCTAAGATAACTGGATGTGCTTCATCACAGATAGTATCACCTGTTACTGTAACCTTAAGACCTACTGCAGCAGCGATATCTCCTGAGTAAACCTTATCAATTTCTTTTCTCTGGTTAGCGTGCATCTGAAGGATACGGCCAACTCTTTCTTTCTTATTCTTATTAGAGTTAAGTACATATGAACCACCGTTTAATGTACCTGAGTAAACTCTGAAGAATGCTAACTTACCAACGAATGGATCAGTCATAATCTTGAATGCAAGAGCTGCAAATGGCTCTTCATCAGATGACTTTCTTGTTACTTCGTTACCGTCTTCGTCAACACCTGTGATATCTGGGATATCTGTAGGAGCTGGCATGTACTCGATAACAGCATCAAGAAGCTTCTGAACGCCCTTGTTCTTATAAGCTGTACCGCAAAGACAAGGAATAGCTGTACCTTCAATAGTACCCTTTCTTAAAGCAGCCTTTAACTCTGGAACTGAAATTTCCTCATCGTTAAAGAACTTCTCCATAAGGTCTTCATCAAGTTCAGCACACTGCTCAACAAGCTTGTCATGGTATTCCTGAGCCTGATCAGCTAAATCAGCAGGAATATCGCCAACAACGATATCATCACCCTTATCACCATTGAAGACATATGCCTTCATCTCGAATAAGTCGATAATTCCCTTGAAGTCATCTTCCTTACCAATAGGAATCTGTACAAGTACAGGATTCTTTCCAAGCTTTGTAATAAGCTGGTTGCATGATCCGAAGAAATCAGCACCCATCTTATCCATCTTGTTCATGAAAGCCATACGAGGTACATTGTACTTATCAGCCTGACGCCATACATTCTCTGACTGTGGCTCAACACCGTTCTGTGCATCGAATACACCTACGGCACCATCAAGTACTCTAAGTGAACGCTCAACCTCTACTGTGAAGTCAACGTGTC
>OGLR01000667.1_pt1 | contig 14317 bp, 14 predicted proteins | sample 1572931 | NCBI WGS metagenome assembly OGLR01 (sample SAMEA2581997, study PRJEB24529) | metagenome | biome: Human gut stool | place: China | collected 2011 | reverse complement strand
CGATGACTAAAACATCTTTCGACCGCTTATGATTAATAATCTTATCGCCAACGCACCCGCATGCGCTCTTAAACGGATACTAATGACTCCGGCAGCACATACGGAAGAGCTTTAGTAAACGTCAAGAATAATTACGGCCCAGTATAAGTATTCGCCGGCATTTCTCCGGGCCATCCCCATTAAAGGTGGGTTCTAAAAAATTCCCACCGTTAAATATATAACAATTCTATGTTTTGCGTTTTGCCAGATTTATGGAACCCACCTAAACTCATACACGCCTGATAAAGGCGTTGTAACCTAAATCTCTTCCAAGGCAAAGTGCTGATAGTCTTTTATCAGCGTATACAGGAATTTCTCTTTCGGCATTTCGTCAACAGGGATATCCAACATGCTGTGTATTTTATAGTACAAGGCATCAATGCGCTTATCCCTATCGTTACCGTCGTCTAATGCGAGCGTCTTTCTTATCACCTCCACCTGATTTATGCTTAGGTCCTCAGCCTGTTCGTAAACGGGCTTATAACTATTAGACAAGAACGAGAATTCATCAAGCGACACCTGCATATTACGGAAATCGTCAAGTTTGATAACCATTGTTCCGGCAGCGAGGTCGCCAATTCTCTGCCTGTTCTTGCTCAGTAATATCGTCAGCACCCCCAATCCAAAGAAAATATCGATACCAAACAGTAGCCATCTCATAAAGAATGAGCCCACATTAGGAGTGGTGCCGTCGGCGTTTACCACCTTAATCTTCCTTATTCTTTTTCCCGGAGTCTGACCGTTGTTGAACGTCTCCCATAGCAGAGAATAGAAAACGGCAGGCAGATAGATGGCAATAACGAACAGAGCCTCAGCTTTTACGGAAGAAAATTCCAACAATGAGATAATCTTGCCAATTCCTATGCAGTAGACCGCTATTATAGCATAGTCGGCAAGTCGTGCGACAATTCTGTCACCGATACTTGCAGGCGTCTGGTCGATGCGTACAAATTGTCCTGTTATGATATTCGCTTCTCTCATTGTTTAACGATATGATGTTCCACAGCTGCAAAAATACGAAAAAATAATAATAAAAATGCGATGAGATAGTATAATATTCAGAAAAAAATTGTAAGTTTGCAGACTATGAAGGAAGTACAATTCATACATAATAATATCGACAAGTGGAAGACGATGGAAAACGTTGTAGACAATGCTGCGACGCAATCTCCAGATGTCCTTGCCGAGGCATATATCGAGATAACTTCCGACCTCGCATTCTCGCGTTCTCACTATCCCAACTCACGTATCACGATTTATTTGAACAACCTCGCCTCTACGCTCCACAACGAGATATACCGTAACAAGCGTGAGAAGTGGACCCGGATAATTACCTTTTGGACAAGGGAGGTGCCCGACGTGATGTGGGAAGCCCGCCGATTGTTGCTCGCCTCGTTCTTGATATTCATGACAAGCCTGCTGGCAGGAGTTGTCTCCACCCTTGGCGACCCGGAGTTTCCACGTGTCATCCTCGGCGACGTTTATGTGGACATGACATTGGAGAATATAAAGCAAGGCACCCCGATGGCTGTTTATGACAGTGATGCTGAGACGACAATGTTCTTTGGAATTACCATCAACAATATCCGTGTGTCCTTCATGGCCTTTGTCTCGGGCATGCTCACCAGTATCATGCCTGGCTATCTGATAATGCAGAACGGCATCATGATGGGGGCTTTCGAGACATTCTTCTATCAGCACGGTCTGCTCGGAGAGGCATTTCTTGCCACGATGCTTCATGGAACTTTAGAAATTTCCTCTATCGTAGTAGCAGGAGCAGCAGGCTTGGCAATGGGCAACGGCTGGCTATTTCCCGGCACATATTCACGAATGGTGTCTTTCCGCCGTGGTGCGAGACGGGGACTAAAGATTATAGTGGGAACTGTGCCGCTGTTCATAACAGCCGGTTTCATTGAGAGTTTCGTAACCCGGCACACAGATATCGGAGACGGTTTCCGCCTGCTTGTAATAATCCTGTCGGCAATCTTTGTCGTGGGATATTTTGCCGTGTTGCCATATATGCGCAACCGTCATAAATACGCTTCCAAAACAAATAAACATAATGTATAACTAAAAACATAATGACGATAATGAAAAATTTCATTCCTTTGTATGAAGAGCGCACTTTTGGTGATAAGCTGTCAGCGACTTTCGATTTCATAAAGTTCAATTTCCGCTTTTGGCTTATGAGCTGCGTCTATCTGCTGTTGCCATTGAGCCTCGTGCAGGCTCTCGCACTTAACGGGTATATGGGAGGAATTATGGGAGGTGCTCTTGCAGACGGCTTATCCTCAGACTCATCATACATGAGTATGGGTATTTCTTACATTGGCTACATATTCTTCTTTTCTGTGGGAAGTCTTCTGTTATCATCACTGATGTATGCCATGATGCGCTACTACCGTGAGAACGACGGCAACTTCGAGGGAGTAACATTGAAGGATTTGTCCGGGCTGTTAAAGAAAAACTTCTGGCGGGGATTCCGTGTGGGACTTCTCTTAACAGGCTTATTCATCTTAGCTTGTTCATTAGTTATATTAGCAGGAGTCCCTATAGCGTTATTGCAAATTCCCGCCCTTGCAGCCGTGTTATTTGTACTGTTTCTTGCGGCAGCCATAGCAGTATGCGTGCCTTTGGCCCTTACCATGCCAGTGTGCATGCTTGAAGACGGCAATACAGCCTTTGGCGCTATCAGACGTGGTTTCCGTCTTGGATGGAACACATGGGGAGGCACATTCGTGGTTATACTTCTTATAGGACTCATCGTTAATGTTATTCAGAGCGCTGTTGCTTTGCCATGGTACATTGCACTAATGGCAAAAGCCGTATTAACAGAAGACAACTCTGCGGCAGAGATAGTACAATCAGGATGGTATAATTTCCTTTATTATATCCTTGCCGTTGTTCAGACATTTGGCTCATATCTCGCCATGTCAGTCATGGTGACAGCCCTCGGTTATCAATATGGCAGTGCTGCCGAGAAGATGGATTCCATATCGGTAGATGATGACATTGAAAACTTCGAGAGTATTTAAGTTTAACATGTGCTCAACAACAGGAGTTAAATTGAACATTTAAAATATACGATATGGCAGACACCTTAACATGCAACAGGCAGCTTCTGTCGGACCTTCAAGACAACGGGGCTTTCAGCTATGGCAGCGAGCTCCATGCGCCTGACAGAAGCCTCATGGAGTGGGTGTCTGATATTATATCCGGTTTTATAGATTCTATCCTTGGCGACACTTTAGGCAATGAGAACATGCAGCCGTTGTTTGCCTTCATTGCCGTAGTGTTATTCGTAGTTGTAGTATATCTTGTGTATCGCTACAAGCCCGAGCTTTTCGGACGTGCGGGTAAAACGACTATTAGCTATACCGTCACCGAGGACACCATCTACGGAATAGACTTTGACGAAGAGACAGCCCGTGCCATAGCCTCAGCTAATTACAATGAGGCCGTGAGGTTGCTGTATCTGCAGACTTTGCGCTGGCTTTCTGACAACGATAAGATTAATTGGCAGATATACAAGACACCTACACAGTATATCAGAGAGTTTACCGTGCCGCAGTTCCGCAGGCTTACCAATGTCTTTATCCGTGTGCGTTATGGCAATTACACTGCTGCAGAGGATGCCGTTTCTTTAATGCGCCACTTGCAGGAAGAAATAAAGAAAGGAGGTGAGGGATGAGGCTCAACCGTTCTTTCGTTATTGGCATCGTTGCCTTCCTTGTACTGATTTTCATAACACAGGTACGCATGTCTCCACGTTTCGTGTGGAATCCGACATTTATGCATGACGACAAGCAGCCTTTGGGATGCTGTGTCATGGACTCCCTGCTAACCGCCTCACTGCCCAACGGTTATACCGTTACAGACAAGACCCTCTATCAGTTGTTGCAGGAGAAACATTCTGTCCCCCGGACCTTTATGCTCATATCACCAGAATACGAGCCGAAGAAACAAGAGGTAAACGACATAATGAGCCTGTTGAGGCGTGGTGATAATGTTGTCCTTGTCACAAAACGGATGTATAGTCATTATTCAGATAGTATTCTCGGTTTTTGCGTGCCCACTTTTTATTATTCACTATCTGATTTCAAGCAGGAGTTTTCCCGTAGAAAGAAGTACACCCTGCGCTGGTCTGGCGACAGGCAGCATTATCATAAGCGTGATTTTATTCTCGACAGCCCTATGGCAGGTGGCGGAATAGAAGTCATGAGCCGTTCATTAAAGGCAGACACCCTTGCAGCAAGCATTTATGACAAAGAAGATGTTGCCACAAACGACGAAGTAGAGGCCGATACAGTGATTTACCCCTGCGTAGTTGCCATTAACTATGGTAAGGGTAAGCTCATCTGCTGTACCAATCCTCTGATATTTACCAATTACGGCATACTTGACTCCCAATGCAGGGATATTATTTTCAGAGTATTGTCTCAGGCTGGCAATCGTCCTATAGTCCGTACAGAGGCCTCATCCGTTTCCCCGACAGCAGGGATAACACAAACATCTCCGCTTACGTTTTTCCTTAGCCATCCTCCTTTGCGTTGGGCTATACATGCCGCCATTATTGGTGTATTGCTTTATTTCGTCTTCACAGCCCGTCGCCGTCAGCGTGTCATACCTGTAGTCACTCCACCAGAGAACCGCTCATTGGAGTTTGTGCATCTTATTGGCTCTCTATACCATCAGCGTCATGACAACACCGGACTTGTAAGAAAGAAGTTCCTGTATTTCTCTGAGACTCTGCGCCGTGAGATAATGGCGGACATAGGCAATAAGGAAAACGACGAATACAATGCGGCCATGATATCTGCCCATACAGGCATCGGTGCCAAGACTGTCAGAGACAATCTGCATGAGCTGCGTGATGCGATAGAGTTTGACGGTAATATTCCTGATGCTCAAATGCGACACTACATTGACCTCATGAATAATATTATATCGAAGTTATAACAAGATAATATCACCCAAAACAAAACACTAAAGAATATGGAAGATTTAAATGATAAGCAGCGTACAGACTTAGAAGAGTTCAGTGCCAAGATACAACTGTTACGTGACCGTATATCCAGGATTATTGTCGGACAGACTAAAGCTGTAGACCTGCTCCTTACAGCTATCCTTGCCGACGGCCATGTATTGATAGAAGGCGTACCGGGAGTAGCCAAGACTCTTCTTGCACGACTTCTCTCACGACTTGTAGATGCGCGTTTCAGCCGTATTCAGTTCACTCCCGACCTTATGCCAAGCGATGTTCTTGGCACGACAGTGTTCAACATGAAAACGTCAGAGTTCGATTTCCATGAGGGACCTGTATTCTCAGATATTGTCCTCGTAGATGAAATCAACCGTGCGCCAGCCAAGACACAGGCAGCCTTGTTTGAGGTTATGGAAGAGCGACAGGTGTCTATAGACGGCACAACCAGGCCGATGGGAGAGGTTTATACAATTCTTGCTACACAGAATCCTGTGGAGCAGGAGGGAACATATCGTTTGCCTGAGGCCCAGCTCGACCGTTTCTTGTTCAAAATCACAATAGATTATCCGTCTGTTGAGGAGGAGGTGGCTATCTTGCAGCGGCATCAGCAGAATGCCCGTCTTGTGAAACTCGACGATATACAACCTGTAATTACGAAGGATGAGCTGCTGTCTATGCGTTCACTTCTCGGCAGTGTATTCATAGAGGAGTCTCTTCTCAAATATATCGCATCTATCGTACAGCAGACACGCATCAGCAAATCAGTCTTCCTCGGTGCTTCGCCACGTGCGTCTGTAGCTATGCTGCAGGCTTCCAAGGCTTATGCTTTGTTGCAAGGGCGCGACTTCGTAACTCCTGAGGATATTAAGTTTGTCACTCCGAGCATCCTCCAACACCGTATCATGCTCACCGCTGAGGCAGAGATGGAGGGATTTACCCCATTGAAAGTCGCCTTACGTCTTATAGACAAGGTGGAAGTGCCGAAATGATTTTAGGTTATGAGGTCGCTATGCTCTCAGGTTTCTGGTTATAAGGTGAAGAATGCCTTTCCTGACGCTCAAAAATAATAAAAGTGACTTCACCTTAAAACCTCATAACCTTATAACCTTATAACCTCAAAGATATGTATCTAACAAACAGATTTTATATAGTCCTCACCGTTATCATTCTCACCATTGGATTAGGCTATGTCCTTGAGCCTTTATTCATGGCGGGAAAGGTTCTCTTGCTATTGCTTGCCATCATCGTAGTGTCTGAGACAGGCTTGCTATATTATAAAAGTGCTATGAGGGCAACACGTGTTTGCCCTGAGCGTTTCTCCAATGGTGATGACAACGAGATACGTCTGCGTGTGGAAAGCGATTATCCTTTCCCCGTAACGGTTGATGTTGTCGATGAGATACCTTTTGCCTTCCAGCGTCGTGACATTTCTTTCCGTGTGCGCTTGCATGGCATAGAGGGCAAGACCATCTGCTATATGCTGCATCCTGTGAGCCGTGGTGTATATGGTTTTGGACATATCCGTCTGTTTGTCTCTTCCATTATCGGATTTGTGGAGCGGCGGTACACATTGGGCAAGCCTGTTGATGTGAAGGTGTATCCTTCCTATCTGATGCTCAATAAGTACGAGTTGCTTGCCGCCGACAACAATCTTAAGGAAGTTGGTATAAAAAGAATCCGTAGGGCAGGAAACCATACTGAGTTTGAACAGATAAAAGATTATGTCAGGGGAGACGAGTACCGCTCTATAAACTGGAAAGCCTCAGCCCGTAGCGGAAAGTTGATGGTGAATGTTTATAGGGATGAGCGTTCGCAGCCTATTTACAACTTGATCGACAAGGGCCGTGTTATGCAACATGCTTTCGGCGGAATGACACTCCTGGACTATGCTATCAACGCCTCATTGGTGCTTTCTTATATCGCCATGCACCGTGAGGATAAAGCCGGACTTCTCACATTTGTTGGAGAAGCCGACACTTTTATTCCTGCCTCGAGACATCCCGGACATATTCAGAACTTGTTAGAAAGCTTGTATTCACAGAAAACCACATTCGGCGAGACTGATTTCTCAGCTTTGTGTGTCAGTGTAAACAGGCATATCTCCAAGCGCAGCCTGCTTATTTTGTATACTAATTTCGCTGGTATGACGGCTATGCAGCGGCAATTACCTTATCTGAAACAACTCAACAGCCATCATCGTCTGCTCGTTGTTTTCTTCGAGGATGCAGAGCTGAAAGATTATATATCCTCGGCACCAGCCAGCACCGAGGACTACTATCGTCATGTAATTGCCGAGAAGTTCTCCACAGAGAAACGCCTCATCGTCTCAACACTCAAGCAGCACGGCATTCTTAGTCTGCTCACCACACCAGCCAACCTCTCTATCAATGTCATAAACAAGTATATTGAGATAAAATCAAAACAGTAGAAAACTACAGGGAACAAACTTTTCGCTCCACAATAAAATAGAGACTAAAATTTCAAACCACACCTTATTATTATGTTGCATACTGCAAGTTTCTCTTTGACATAAATCAACAAAAAAGACCATATCCGGAAAAATACGCGAAATTCCTTTTTCAGTTCCCTGGAAACCACTATCTTTGCATCGTGTTCGTGAGAATACATCACAATAAAGTTTCATTAGGTTAGTAGTTTGATAGATTTTTTAAGGTAAAGATTATGTTAATGTTTTTATTGACTAACAGGCGATTAGGCGTAATCCTGCAAACAGCGGACAAGGCCGACTCGTTTTTAACATATTCTTTCAAAGAAGCTGGAGCTCGTGAAGAGTACCAGCTTTTTTTGTTGCAGCAGCTGATGTCAGGGACGGAGCCGCTTTTCACATTCTCTATGGCAAAATTACCAGTTTTTAATTTTTGCATAAAAACTTCCCGCACACACAAAAAAAACGAAGCCGCTTGCATTTGCCAATGAAGCCGCTTGCATCTGGCATCGCAAGCGGTTGCAATGCCAGATGAGCCATGCCGCACTTTTTTGCATAGTTTAAAATAATATTAAAGCTGGATTTTTTAGGGCTGTATAAATTTCCTCAATCATACATGTTGCCACTGCGTTGTTCTAAAAGAACTTAAAAAACAGGTCCTATATATGCTTTTTAGATAATAAATTATTAAAAAGGACACGTATTTGCAGAATTCTGAGTAAATTTGTACCCAAAAAATAATTCTCACACAATAATGTCACAAAAGATATTGTCCATTTTAGTGCTCTGCACCGCCGCTTTGTCATTGGCATCATGCTTAGACGACGAGAAGGAGGAGCTTGTTTATTACGATGACACAGCCGTTACCAGTTTCTCTGTTGGTACGCTTAACAAATACTATACCGTGAAGGCGTCTACAGGTGAGGACAGCATTGTAAAGTCTGGCATCGACTGCAGCAGATACAAATTCAGCATTGACAATTATGCTAATACTATATATAATGTAGACTCTCTGCCCGTAGGTGTCGATGCGGGCAAAGTGGTATGCACTATATATACAAAAAACTCAGGACTCGCCTTATGGTATTATAAATCATCAACAAATACCGACAGCCTGGTTTATTGCTCAACCACTGACTCTGTGGATTTCACAGAGGCTAAGGAATTGCGTGTTTACAACACCAGCATGACCGCATACAGGAAATACACCGTGAGCCTCAACGTACACCAGGAGGCGGCAGACAGCTTCGTATGGAAGAACTTTGACAACGACGCTGTAGCGGCAAGCCTCAAAAACATGAAGTCGGTTTGTCTTGGCGGCAAGATATATCTCTTCGGCTCTGACGGAGCCAGCACAAAGGTTTATCAGGCCGACAGCCATGAGTTCTCGGGCTTTGTGCCCTACTCCGCCTCGTCCGTAACGCTCGGGGCTGAGGCATACAGAAATGTCGCCATGCTGAACAACAACATTTACATTCTCGATGGCTCATCACTCATTGCATTAGATGCGTCGGGCATAACAACAATAACTGACAATGCACCAATAACCCGTCTTATCGGTGCGGGCAACAACCGCATCTATGGATATGCCGCTGACGGAAACATAATGTATTCCACAAATGGCGAGACATGGCAAGAGGGCCAGATTGACGACAGCGCAGACCTGTTGCCGACAACAGATATAAACCTCATAGCAATGCCGTCAAAAACCAACGCTGACACATACCAGCTTACCTTGGTTGGCAACAACGGCGGCAATCTGGCACAGGTCTGGGGAAAAGTGGAGGAAAGCGTCAACGCCACAGAGGACCAGGCATGGAGCCACTACGTTACAGGAAACGAAAACCCATACCGCCTACCCGCATTGGCAAGCCTCAACGCCATACGCTACGACAGAAATATCGTGGCTTTAGGTCTCAACGGCAACAACCTGACAGATTTCTACACAAGCGAGGATGCCGGTATAACATGGCACAACGACTCGACAATTGTAAAGCCCGTGGGCTTAGACCAAAATCCTCAGGCATTCACCATGACCACAGATGAGGACAACCACATCTGGATAATCTGTGGCGGAAACGGACAAATATGGCGCGGCAGGCTCAACAGGCTCGGCTGGGCAAACAAAAACAACAACTGATTATGAGAAAAAGCATCTTCTTCATATTGCTCCTTCTTACTGCCATGACTGTCCGTGCGCAGGACGACCCGGAGTATAGAATGGAGATTGGTGCAGGCACTGGACTTCTCACATACGAAGGCGACTTCAACGGCAACCTGTTCAAGGAAAGCCAGCCAATGGCATCGTTCGTTCTCCGGCGCACTTTCAGCCCATGGATAGCCCTGAAACTGAATGCCTTTACAGGAAAAGTGAAAGGCTCCTCAGAAAATGTCGAGACGAAATATCCAGACTATCTCAATGAGCCATATACATTTGACCGCTCGCTTTATGACGTGTGTCTGAGTTTTGAGTACAACTTCATGCCCTACGGCACAGGCCGTGACTACCGCGGAGCAAAGCGGCTCGTACCGTTTGCCTTCATAGGCTTAGGAGCAACGGTCTCTTCAGGCGACGGAAAAACTGCGGCAGGACTGAACATGCCCATAGGCATAGGGCTGAAATACAAAATCGGCGAAAGGCTCAACTTAGGCCTGGAATGGGCTATGCACTTCAGCCAAAGCGACGAGATTGACGGACTTAAAGACCCATACAGCATAAAAAGCAGCGGACTGTTCAAAAACACCGACTGCTACTCAGCACTGCAGCTGACACTTACCTACAGCTTTATGGCGAAATGTGTAACATGCAACAAAGATTATTGATGAACAACCAGCAAATAGACACCAACAACGTGCCACAGCATATTGCCATCATCATGGACGGCAACGGACGCTGGGCTACGGAAAGAGGCAAAGAGAGAAGCTACGGACACCAAGCCGGAGTAGACACCGTAAGACGCATCACGTCGGAGTGTACACGGCTCGGCGTGAAATATCTCACACTATATACATTCTCAACCGAGAACTGGAACCGCCCAGCCGACGAGATTGCTGCTCTCATGGGGCTTGTGCTGACATCGCTCGAAGACGAGATTTTCATGAAGAACAATGTCAGGTTCAGAGTAATAGGAGACATCGCACGACTGCCCGAGGCCGTTCAGCAAAAGCTCAGGGAAACCATGGACCACACTGCCAAAAACAGCGCAATGACCATGATTGTGGCTCTCAGCTATTCCGCACGCTGGGAGATAACAGAGGCCGCAAAGACGGTGGCTCTCGAGGCTGCAAACGGAAAAATAAAGCCTGAGGACATAACAGAGGAGCTTTTTGCGCAGAAACTCACAACCAGCTTCATGCCCGACCCCGATCTGCTGATACGCACTGGCGGCGAGCTGCGCATAAGCAACTACCTGCTGTGGCAGATAGCATACTCGGAATTGTATTTCTGCGATACATACTGGCCCGACTTCAACGAGCAACATCTGCACGAGGCAATTGCATGCTACCAGAAAAGGCAGCGCCGATATGGAAAGACAGAGGCACAGGTAGAAGAGGAAAACGGAAAAAACATTTAAAATGAACAATATCAAAAAGCTGTTGGCCGCAACCATTATCATGCTTGCAAGTAGCATGAATGTTGTGGCACAAGACAAAATCGTGCACCCCGACATATCATATGCTGGAACACCACGCGAAATGGTGCTCGGAGGCATGAGCGTGTCTGGCATTGAAGGCTATGAGGACTATATGCTCACCAGCATATCAGGATTGCAGGTAGGACAGAAAATTTCTGTACCAGGCAACGAGATTACCGATGCCGTAAAGAGATACTGGCGGCACGGACTTTTCTCGTTCGTCCAGATTTCCGCCGACTCTATCGTCGGAAACAAATTGTACCTGCACATCAAGCTCGAGGCACATCCGCGCGTGTCGACAATCAACTACGTCGGTCTGAAAAAGAGCGAGCGTGAGGACATGGAGGAGAAACTGGGGCTGCTGAAAGGCTCACAGATACACCCCGACGTTATAAACCGCGCAAAAATACTTGCCAAGAAATATTTCGACGAAAAAGGTTTCAAGAATGCCGACATCGACATTCAGCAGCGCACGGACGTAGCGCAGAAAAACCATGTAATCCTTGATGTCATCATCGACAAGAAGGAGAAGATGAAGGTAAGAAACATTATCATCGAAGGCAACGAGAAACTGAAAGACAGCAAGATAAAGGGCGGTTTCCTGAAGAAAGGCGCATTTGCAAAGACACATGAGGCAGGAAAACTCGGCTCGTTCCTGAAAGCAAAGAAATTCACACCACAACGCTGGAAGGAAGACAAGCAAAAGCTCATTGACAAATACTACGAGCTGGGCTTCCGCGACGCCTACATCGTTGAGGACAGCGTATGGAACAACGACCCGAAACATGTCAACATATATATAAAAGTTGATGAGGGCAAAAAATACCACCTCCGCAACATCAACTGGGTTGGAAACACCATCTACAACACCGACATGCTGCAAAAGCTGCTTGGCATGGAGACAGGAGACGTGTACAACCAGAAGCTCATGAACAAGCGCCTGTCCGAAGACGAGGATGCCGTTTGGAACCTCTACTACAACAACGGTTACGTGTTCTCACGCATTGAGCCTACGGAAATCAACATCGTCGGTGACTCCATAGACCTTGAGATGCGGGTTACCGAAGGTCCGCAGGCACACCTCAACCATGTGAGAATTAACGGAAACGACCGCCTCTATGAGAATGTTGTCAGAAGAGAGCTCCGCACCAAACCGGGCGACCTGTTCTCGAAAGATGCCCTGATGCGCTCTGCGCGTGAGCTTGCCTCTATGGGACACTTCGACCCCGAGAAGGTTAATCCTGACGTAAAGCCCGACTACGAGACCGGTACTGTTGACATAAACTGGAACCTTGAGCAGAAATCAAACGACCAGGTTGAGTTCTCACTCGGATGGGGACAGACAGGTGTTATCGGACGTATCGGATTGAAACTGAACAACTTCTCCATGGCAAACCTGTTCAACAAAAACAAGGAGCATAGAGGCATTATGCCTATCGGCGACGGTGAGACCCTCAGCATCGGAGCGCAGACCAACGGAACCTACTATCAGTCGTACAACGGAGGTTATTCAACAAGCTGGTTCGGCGGCAAACGCCCAATTCAGTTCAGCGTCGGTGTTTACTACTCAAAGCAAACCGACGTTTCGAGCAACTATTACAACCAGGCATGGATGAACAACTACGCCAACTACATGTACGGCTACAACAGCTACGGATACGGCTACAGCAACTACGAGAACTATTACGACCCGGACAAGTACGTGAAGATGCTTGGCGTAAGTCTCGGATGGGGTAAACGCCTGCGCTGGCCCGACGACTACTTCACTCTCAACGTGGAGTTGGCTTATCAGAGATATATGCTGAAAAACTGGAGATACTTCCTCATCACAAACGGTAACTCCAACAACCTCAACCTCAGCATAGCCCTCAACCGGACATCAACCGACAACCAGCTGTTCCCGCGCCGCGGCTCTGAGTTCACGGCCTCTGTCACCATTACTCCGCCATGGAGCCTCTGGGACGGCAAAGACTACAAGAACCTTGCCACTAACGACAAGTCGCCGTCGTATATAAAAGAGCAACAGGAGAAGTACCGCTGGATTGAGTACCACAAATGGAAGTTCAAGTCTAAGACCTATACCGCACTGAGCGGCGGCCAGAAGTGCTTCGTGCTCATGACACGTGTTGAGTTCGGACTGCTCGGCTCATACAACAAATACAAGAAGAGTCCGTTTGAGACCTACTACATGGGTGGTGACGGTATGAGCGGATACTCTACAGGATATGCCGAGGAGACTATCGGACTTCGTGGTTACGAGAACGGCTCGCTCACCCCATACTACCAGGAAGGCTACGCCTACGACAGGTTCTCGCTCGAGCTACGCTACCCTCTGATGCTTGGCAACACCACGATCTATGCACTGTCATTCGTCGAGGCTGGTAACGCCTGGAACGACACCAAGAAATTCAACCCCTTCGATATGAAGCGCTCCGCAGGTGCCGGTGTCAGAATCTTCCTGCCTATGGTCGGACTCATGGGTATCGACTGGGCATACGGTTTCGACAAGGTTTGGGGAACCAAGGGAGGCGGCCAGTTCCACTTCATTCTCGGACAGGAATTCTAAAGATATTAGAAGTGAGAGGTAAGAGGTTGGATGTCTGTAGGCCGCTATGAATAGCCCGCAAGCATAGAGTTAGAAAAACATTATTAGTTTTAAAAACTTTTTATTATGATGAAGAAAATTATGACAATGTGCCTCTTCGTCCTGATGGCGATGACGGCAAGCGCACAGAAGTTTGCACTCATGGATATGGAATATATCCTGAAGAGCATACCCGCATACGAGAGAGCCAACGAGCAGCTTAACCAGGTCAGCAAAAAATGGCAGGCAGAGGTTGAGGCACTAAACACCGAAGCCTCTACACTCTACAAGAACTATCAAAACGAGGTCGTATTCCTGTCGCAAGAGCAGAAAAAGGCCAAGCAGGAGCAGATAATGCAGAAAGAGAAAGAAGCCGCCGACCTCAAGAAAAAATATTTCGGTCCCGAGGGCGAGCTGTTCAAGAAGCGTGAGAGCCTTATGACCCCAATACAGGAAGAGATATACAACGCCGTCAAGGAGATATCCGACCTGCGCGGCTACGCTCTCGTTCTCGACAGGGCAAGCGACACGTCGATAATCTTCGGAAGCCCGAAAATAGACATCAGCAACGAGGTGCTTGACAAGCTCGGATATTCAAGATAACACAAAAGGCTGTAGGGCCGCTATGT
>OGLR01000666.1_pt1 | contig 14326 bp, 6 predicted proteins | sample 1572931 | NCBI WGS metagenome assembly OGLR01 (sample SAMEA2581997, study PRJEB24529) | metagenome | biome: Human gut stool | place: China | collected 2011 | reverse complement strand
TCTTGTCCGTACCGCCGTTGGAGGGGTGCATTTCCCACTTGTTGCCCATGTCTCCCGAGGGCATGTCCTGCCATACGAGTATTCCGAGGCTGTCGCAATGCCAGTACCAGCGTGCAGGCTCAACCTTCATGTGCTTGCGTATCATGTTGAAGCCCCATTCTTTGGTCTTCTCTATGTCGTAGCGGAGAGCCTCGTCGGTTGGTGCCGTGAGCAGACCGTCGGGCCAATAGCCTTGGTCAAGCAGCCCGAACTGGAACAAGTCTTCGTTGTTCAGTTGCAGACGCCAGTAGCCCTGGTCATCCTTGCGATATGATATTTTGCGCATGGCGGCATAACTCTCAATGTTGTCGATAGTTTCACCTTTTGCAATGTAGCTTACATTCACCTTGTAGAGATTGGGATGTGCAGGACTCCACAGTTTCGGATTGTTCACTGGGACCTCTATATTGACGTTATTGCCGGCAGTAGCAGTCTGCTCGGCAATGGTTTCACCGTCGTTGTCCTTAACTGTTACTTTCACTTTTCCGTCGGTTTGTGCACTGTTTACAGCGATGTTGAAGTTCAGCTTGCTATTGTCTACATCTGGTGTGGTTCGGATATCGGTGATGTAAGTGTAGTCGACAGGCTCCATCCATACAGTCTGCCAGATGCCAGAGGTTGAGGTGTAGAATATGTCGCCTCCACCGTTAGGATACCGGCGCTGCTTGCCTACTGGCTGCATGTTTTCGTCAGTATTGTCTATTACTTTGACATATATGGTTGCTGTGTTGCCACCAGACAAACGGTTTGTGATGTCTACAGAGAACGATGTGTGTCCTCCTGTATGCGATGCCACTTTGTAGCGTCCTGTTGTTCCATTTACGAATACATCAGCCTTATAGTCTACAGCTCCAAAGTTGAGAATGATTTTCTTGCCTGCCCACTTCTCTGGAATTGTGATGTCACGTTTATACCAAAGGGCCTTGCCCGGTTCTAATGGGCGCATTACTCCCGACAGACTTGACTCTATGGGATATGGGACGAGAATCTTTCCTTCGAACTCGCGTGGAGTCTCTCCCTGGCCTGTAATGGCATAGTCCCACAGGCCGTTCAGGTTTTGCCAGTCTGTACGCTGCATCAGCGGACGCGGGTATTCAGGCAGCACGTTCTCAGGGGTGACATCGGCAGCCCAACGGGTTTTTATGTGGTTGCCTTTAGGTTCCCATGCCGTTTCAGTGGCAGCAGGCCTATATTTGTCCATGAGAACTTTCATCCACAGGCCGCCTAATACAGAGCGTGCGCTGAAGTTTATCGATTGCCCGTTGCTTGTCTCGTAATAGTCGCTCAAAGGTATACGTGTACTTGTCTCGTTGACATATTTATACAAGAGGTCTGAGAACTTGAGGAAAGTTTCAGTGTCGGGTGACATGGATGCCGTCCATAATATCCAGTCCACCTTTGTTTGAGTGTCACGGCAGTCGAGTGGCAGGCCGAATGTTGTCTGTTTTGTCAGGTAGTAGCTTATCTCTCGGTCAATGACCTCTTGTGGAAAGAGTTTTTTATTCCACATCATGTCCCAGACGAGATTGTATTTCTGGCTCCAGGTGCCTGGCTTGTGGAATTCCATGCGGTAGTGATCGCCGTCGCGTGCATCAGCCTCCCACAATAATGCCATGTCCTTTGCGTATTGTTCAAATTTAGGAATATCACGCACATTGCCGCCTATGTATGGTATCAGGTCGGCATATGCGGCTACAGCCAAGATTGCTTTTATCGAGAGATTGGTGTTCTGTTCGCTTGGTCCCTTGAAATCATCAGTGCAAAGTTGGCTGCCAGGATTCTGTCCTTCAGCACGACAATAGTCTGCCCATGTCTTCAGTACATTGCGGTAAGGTTTCAGCCACTCACCGTCGCCGGTGATACGGCAAATGGCATTGGCAAGCAGAATGATGTTTGCCGATTCTTCAAGAGGCATGGTATCACCGTAAACTTGTCCGTTAGCCAGAGGATATTGCCCGAGGTCGTGAGCGGCGCAGTTCTTGCCCTTTCGCTCGTCAGACAACGCATATTCGAGAATTGAGATAATCATGCCTTTCTGCAGCTCTGGATTGTAGAGCAGGTAGAGCGGACATTCGGGATATGTAAGGTCAACGGTGTTTACGCATCCGTTCGATTTGTTTTCCTTAGAGAAGTAGAGAATATGTCCCTTGTCATCCTGAAACAGCTTGTGTGCTGCCATGACCAGACGATAGTTGCCTGCCAGCATCTCTGCATATTTCACGTTGCCGGCAGCGAGTGCGTCATCGTAGATTTTCTTGTCGAGCTGACGGCAACGCGCCATAATCTCAGTATATCTGTCGCGCAGTTCCTCGAAAGCCTGGAATATTGTCTTGCCGTTACGGGCATAGTATGCCTTATAGTTCTTCTTCATATACTGCATGTCGTAAACCTCATCGTAGCCTATGAGCATGAAGTTACGTGCCTCCGTGATGTTCCCGAGGTCGTTGCTGAATGCCAGTACAGGCATTTCCGACTGGTTTGTACTTCTAAGAGTCTCGCCGGCAGTCTGCTGAAGTTTGCCTGTTGATACGAATGTTGCCTCAGCTGATATCTGTGGTGATATGCTGACTTGTCCGTTGATGGCGGGTATGTAGAGATACCCCCAGTCTATCGAGATAAGGTCACCAGAGCGCCCGAGCACGTCTTGTGCCTCAGAGCCGCTCCGTGCATATTGTATGCCATTCTCAGTGACGACATCCGACAGGGTAGGCTGGTTCATTTCATTGACAGTGAGCTGTGGCGTTGTTCCAAGATAAAACTGCACATTGTGCTCCTTTCCGTCGAGCGACGTTACCTGATATGATACGTAGTTTATCGGTGTGGAAATCAACTCAAGATCGTCAATCAGCATTGGTGCCGTGAACACGAGGTCGAGCTTCACAGGGCCGCACTCAAATGTATAGTATGAGCTTGTTGCCATTACGTTTACTGATGTCTGCTGTGCCTTTTGCACGATGCCTCTGTTTTCCATAATGTTTTCATACAGTCCGAAGTCTACATACGATCCTCCAGTAGTGTTGTGGCAGTGTGCCGCTATTATATTGTCGCCTGCTTTCAGCAGAGTTTTTTCCGTTTCGGTCAGCAGCTTCTCTTCTCCCTGTTTCCATGTCAAGCCGGTACTTATCACCCGCGTACCATTTATATACAGCTCGAATATGTCATCATGAGAGAATTTCACCCACAGGTCTTTCTTTAGGTCGGCATCTGTGAGTCTGACAGTGCGGCGTACATATATGTCTTTGTTATTGCCTGTCCAGGAGTTTCTGACGTGTGGATATTCGTTCGGTGTTCCCCAGGCTGCGTCTTCTGTTTTCCATCCGCTGTCGTCGAAACTGGTCTTTGTCCAGTTTGTACCTGTCTGTTCTGTGTAGTTCACACGCCCCGACCATCCTGTACCATCGACAGTCATTGGCGCAATGGGAGCCAGCAGGTTTTTACGTCCTTCTCCCATAAAGCGGTATGCCGTGCCGTCTACACGCAAGATACCCTCGATGGCTTTTTCACGCTCACACCAATGGCGTGTTGGACCTCCATTCAGCTCATTGTAGTTTGACCAAATGGAGAAATAAGGGTCATTTACTAAGAGCGGAACAGACGGCAGCCGCAAATCAGTGCTCTTGTAAGGCTTGAAATCTTCGGCTGTCTGTGCCATAGACGGCAATCCGCCTGCTAAGCCGAAGACTAACATTGTGAAAATTTTACTGACTAAATTCATCGTTAAAAAATTAGGTTGTTGTTATTAAAATGTTTTCTGTACATTCGCTGCAAAGATACCTATAATGTATATAAGATGGTGGGAATATTTATTCAAGAAAAAGCAATATCTATTCATTGCAATTTACGTGTCAGGAGGACATCCTGCCGCTTGCTGGAAAAGCTTTTGCAAACAACGGCTTTTTTCTGTTTGACACGCCTGTTTCTTTTTTTGAACAGCTATTTTCCACAGCTTGGAGACAAACGCCATAACTTTGCGGTCGTGAAAACATACCCGGGTGGGATATATACGTAATTATTCATGGTAGCTTTCCCTGCCGGGAATTGGGAAACCTAAATTTATTAACTTAATTAAAAACAACATTTATGAAGAAAAGAGATTTACTTTTGTCGTTATGCTTGTTGACAGGTAGTTATGTCTTTGCTGTTGATTCTCCTTACAAAGGAGCGGCTGCAGCCGAGGGTAAGTATTATCTGTATCAGGTAGAGACAGGAAAATGGCTTCAGACCAACATGAAGAATCTTAATCAGTGGACAACTCATGCCGAATTGGACAATGTGGGTATGGATGTTGAGCTAAAGAAACTCGAAGGCTTTGAGGGCTATCAGATTTATTGTAATTTCACCGCTAATGGCGAATTGAACGGATCTGATGAGGACCGTTTCTTCTTAGACCAGGCCAACCGTGACCTTACAGACTGGATTTTCGTGCCTGTAGAAGGTTCTGGGAACCAATATAAAATTATGGTAAAGGCAAAGCCCGACGCCAACGACCGCAGCAAGATTGCAAATGACACATATATAGGTGCGGCCGATGGTGAGTTGTCTGACAATCCTACAGACTTCACCTGGCAGCTCGTGACACGTGAGGAGCGTATCGAGAAGATGATAGCTCAGGCTAAAACCGGCGAGCCAGCCGATGCTACTTTCCTTATTCCTTGGAACGACCGTGGACGCAACGATATGCGCGACCGCATTTGGGCACAGGATGTTATCAACAATTATGGAGGCGGTAATGGGCATGACGGCTCACAAGGTTATCCTGTGAAAGAGGCATGGCATAGAATGAATGTGCGTAGTTACATCACTCTCACAGATCTGCCAAAAGGTACTTATAATTTCTCCGTACAGGCTTTCTACCGTGACACAGAGATTGAGTCAACAATGCTTCGTGACCGTTATCTCAATGGCGAGGAAATGCTTTGCGCAAATTATTTCGCAGGAGCAGCCAAGGGCACCGTTATGTCGATTTTTGCTGATGCAAAAGATGCTCAGCAAGACGGCTACAGCTATAAGGTGCCTCTGACCGACGAGGAGGGCGATAACGTTCCTGGCAAATGGGTTCCAAACAGCATGGCCGATGCGTCTGTCGCAATGATTAACGGCGCTTATATCAACGATTGGATTCAGGCTCCAGTGTCAGACGGTAAGTTGACTATCGGTATAGAAAAGACCGAGACCGGCGAGGAGCATCATCGTGACTGGCTGATATACAAGCGCTTCTATCTGCAATATGTATCAGAGGATGTTATTCCAGAGGACCTTTCCGGTCTTCGTTCAGAGTTGGCTGAGCTTATTGAGACTGGTAAGGCTCTTACTCAGACTACCGCTTTTGCCGAAGCTCTCGCAAATGCCGAGCAGTCTCTTACGAATGCCACAAGTTCAAGTGCGTTGCTTGAGGCAATCTCTGTTCTTAAGAATTTTGTCAACGTGATGCAGGGCGCACAGGGCGACATCAATTGTTTCTACGCTACAAAGGCTCTCGCTGTGGCTGAGGGCGTTGATGTTACTGAGTCTGAAAATCAGTTGAACTCTGCCACAACACGCTCTGAATTCTTTGACGCATTGACCACTCTGCGCTATACCCGCCGCCGCAATGCCGCCGAGACCCATGCAGACGTATTCCCGGGCAAACCTGTGGCTGTAGGCAGCTATTATCTCTACAATATTGGTCAGAAGCAGTTCCTTTGCGGAGGTTCTGACAGGGGAGCACATGCGGCTCTCGGATTCCCTGGTGTAGAAATCACTCTTGAGGCTGACGAGGCCGAGGCTGCCGACAACAAGTTCCACATTGACACACACCTTGTCAACGGTCCTGAGCAGCACTATCTTGGCTACCGTGGATATATGGACAGCGGCAAGGCAGGTGCCTGGCAGTTCGTGCCGGTTGAGGGCAAGGAGAATGTCTACAACATCGTTCAGGCCGATTATCCTGACGTTCATGTCGCATGGAATCCGTACGCAAGCGTAGACGGTGGTCATGGTGACGAGACAACCGTCGGCACAGAGTGCCGCAACCTGCAGGCCGATGACCTCAACGCACAGTGGAAACTTGTCACACGCGCAGAGCGTGAGGCTCTGCTTAACAATGCCTCTATCAACAATCCTGTAGACGCTACAATATTTATTCAAAGTCCTAATTTCAACCAACGTGAGAAAGCGGGCGATTTCTGGCAGTTTGCAAACTCTAGCATTTGGGGATATGGTGACAACCACAACGATTTCGTGGCAGAATCTTGGAATACTGCCGACTGCGACATCAGCCAGTCTGTTGCAAATCTGCCTCAGGGTGTGTATGTAGCCTCTGTCCAGGGATATTATCGTAACGGCTCACATGAGGCTCAGCCAAATATTGAGCTGCTGCAGAATTCCGACCTCTATGCCGGAACAAATCTGGATGACACAGCTTTGCTGCCAAACATCACGGCTGAGAGCGGTATGGCTCCAGGCGAGGGACGGGACGCAATTAGCGAGGATGGAGAGACAACATATCACTATCCTTACAACGCAGAGCAGGCTACAGTATTCTTCCGTTATGGCCTTTATCGCACACACCTTACAATCCTTAAGGATTATGCAGATGATCTTCCACTTGGTGTAGAGAAGACCGTTAAGGGCGAGGACGAAGACTGGGTAGTTGTAGATAATTTCCGTCTGACCTACTACGGCAACAACACAACCGTAGAGGAGGTTGAGAAGACCTTGACAACAGGCATTGAGGATGTAACAGAGACTAAAGTTTCTGACAACAGAATCTATAACCTGCAGGGCGTACAGGTTCAGAATGCCTCTAAGCCGGGCTTGTATATAAAGAATGGCAAGAAGTTTGTAGTTAAGTAAGATAGGTAAGGTTATAAGGCCTTACGACATCACAGCGTTAAAATCAAAGAAGCCGTGTACCTAATGTATTTTGTACATAGATACACGGCTTTAATAAATTAAGTCTATGAATTTTTTTTTCGTTCAGGCAGCTTTGATGTTGTGCGCTTTTGCTGCTAATGCGCAGGAGAAAGCAATGCGCTTGCATAAAACAGATGCGACATTCACTCTCACGAGGGTGTCAGAACTCAGCAAAATATCATTCCTCAGCATAGCCGGTCAAGGCAAAACCATGATCGTGAATACTGTCAATTCTGAAACCGTGGCAGTGCTTATTGAAAACCAGCCTGAGGTCACAGTGTCAGACGGATGTTTGACAGTGACGTCAAAATCTGCAGATTGCCCCGTGACAATAGAAATCAATGATATCTGTGAGATAAAATTCGAAGACACCGCCTCCTCGTCTATTTCCGCTAAGACTGTAGGCGTTGTGTGCTCTATTCTGCCGGGCACGGCTCTGTTCAGAGGTGTTCCGGAGAATACAAATATAAGAATTTGTACAGTTGACGGGCGCAGCGTGCCTGTTCAGAAATGTGTCGGCGGCGAGCTGCGGTTAACACGTTCTAAACTCGGATCTGGTATTTATATAGTGCGCATAGGCACATTTGTTGCCAAAATAACCATATAACGGCAGTCTGCCCCGACATTATAAACCATTTTTACCAGTCAATATCCAAAACATTAACAATATGAGAAAAATATCAGTGCTCGCTATGGCCATGTTGGGAATCTTAAGCCCCAATGCCCAGAATACAACCATGCTCGTGCATACAACTAACGGCAATGTCACCCTCACCGATGTTGCAGATATAGATAAAATCACATTTGAAGATGCAGAATATAACCTTAACGAAAACAAAGACAGAATACTTGAGTATAACGAGCTGACTTGGCCCGACGACCGCCTGTTGCCTCTGTTTCTTCCTCCTGCAAATATAGTAAGGGCGCTAAACATGAACAACGCCAATCTTGAGGCTCTGGAACGTGTGATGTTCTGCACTCTGCAGGGGATAGTCAACCGCACCCGTCCGAGGATTATCCTCTACAATCACAACGAGGAGACAATAACCACATGGCCTAAAGCGCACAGTCTGCGTCCTGTCAACTTCAGCGCGGCTGCCCCTTACGGACTCATTAAACTTTATGAAAAGGAAATCAGGGGAATTGTGCTCTACAGCACCGGGAAAAGCGAACATTATGCCAATGTTGCCGCTACTGTCGCAGGACTTGAGCGCGCGCTGCCCGTAACAGCAGAGATAAGGCAAAAGCTTATTGACAACGGAATGGATTTCCCTGTGGTGGAAGACCTTACAACTCTCACCATGACCACTCCGCAGGATGTGTACAACTATCTCTATGAAAACTATTGGGACAGATGCAACCACCGTCTTTTGGTGAGCCTGAGGCCTGATATTCCGTATGTGCACGACATAGCAGCAGCCGTCGGCTCGGCCGTGGTGTGGCTTGATGCACGCAAAAGGGCGGAAAGAATAGTGCTTGACAAGATGCTTAAGGATTTAACACCCGGACGGGACTTTGTGACGGGATGGTATCCGGAAGAGCGCTCGGGGGTGGGCGAGGCTACAAAATACGGACTGTCTACAGTGCCTGCCGACTTTTTCGAAAATGCGACAGTTTATACCGCAATCGCAAAACCTGTGAACATTCCGCCTGTGCCGAAAAGACCGAAGCTTGAAAACAAAGTTTATTCCACTGTCTATATAAGTGACGGTGACAATATACAATACTGCCAGCATGCCATGGCAAAAATATTCGAGCAAAAAGGACGCGGCAAGCTGCCACTGAACTGGACCGTCAGTCCTGCATTGGCAGATATCGACCCCATGATGCTCAACTACTATTATAAGAAAGCCACAGTCAACGACTGTTTTGTCAGCGGTCCTTCTGGTCTGGGATATGCCATGCCTTACGATGCCCACAACTATCGTTGGAACACAAAAAGCTACGATGATTTCGCGCCATACGCCCGTCTCAGCCAGCGTTATCTTGAGAAAGCAGGACTGAGGGTTGTTACCATTTGGGATAATGTGAGCGACGGGCAGCGTCAGGCTTATGCCGATGAGTGTGGCTATCTTTACGGACTCACGATTCAGGATTGGGAGAGACAGTCTGGCAGGCTTCAGCCAGCAGTGCAGGACGGCCGACTCCCATTTGTGCCCAACTACGCATGCTATTGCAATGGAGTGGACGTTTTAACCGAATACTTCAACCGTGATATAAAGAACTTCGACGGTTTGAAGCCCATGTTCGTATCTGGACAGGTATCCGTATGGGATGCCGGACCAGACAAACTGGCAGAGCTCCCCAACCGTCTCGAAGCTCTCTCACCTGGCAATGTGAAGATAGTCAGAGCCGACCATTTCTTCAATATGTACTGCGAGGCAAACCATCTGCCTTTCGACCTTACAATGACCGAGAGCATGCAAGTGACCTCGTCGGCCTCAAAGACCGGTGCCGCGGTAGCCGCCGACGGATCACCGTCGGAAGCCAATATGTGGATTTCGTCTACAACAGACGGCAAAGGCTGGATACAATGCGATTTTGGCGAACCCTATCAAATCAGCCGTTATGTAGTGCGCCACGCCCAGGCTGCCGGTTTAGGCTGTGAGCTCAACACTCGTGATTTCACAGTAGAGACCAGTCTCGACGGCAAAAGCTGGACTTCTGCAGGTACCCATGTGGGCAATATTGCAGCCGTCACCGATGCTGCCATTACTCCTGTCAGTGCACGCTATCTCAGAGTGTCTGTAACCGATGCCGGCGCCGATGGCGTTGCCCGCATTGGCGATATTGAAGTCTATGGCTCACGTTGACAACCTCATAACCTTACCGTTTAGACAATATATATTATAAATTATGGTAAAACTTTCAAAACTACGGAAATTGGCGGCAGTCTTGTTATTGACAGTCTGCCTTCCGGTTAGTGCGCAATATGTGACAGAAAAGGATATTCCGTATGTGCCGGACGACACATCCTCATATCGGCAAGAGCGATGCAGGCTTGATGTATATTGTCCGAAAGAAAAATCGGGTTTCAAGACGCTGATATGGTTTCATGGCGGCGGATTGGAGGGCGGAGACAAGTGCATACCCGAGGAGTTGGCAGAGAAGGGCTTTGCTGTAGTTGCTCCCAACTATAGGCTTTTTCCCAGATGCCGTTATCCCGATTATCTTGACGATGCTGCAGATGCCGTTGCATGGACACTACGTCATATCTCAGATTATGGCGGCTCTCCCACAGAAATCTATGTCGGAGGTCATTCTGCTGGCGGTTATCTGACACTTATGCTTGCACTCGACAAAGATATTCTTTTCAGACACGGTGTTGACGCCGACTCTTTGAAGGGGTATTACCCCGTCAGCGGACAGACTGCCACCCATTTTACAATACGCAAGGAGCGTGGCATATCATTCGATTTGCCTGTTGTTGATGCCGCCGCTCCATTGAACCATGCCCGTTTCCTGAAGCCCCGGCTTGTACTCTTCACTGGTGACAGAGACTTGGAGATGATGGCAAGATATGAGGAAAATCTTTATTTAAAAGCAGTTATGGAGGGTGTCGGCAATTCTGAAATACCACTTTATGAGTTGAAAGGATTTGACCATGGCACCGTGGTTGCCCCCGCAGCATTACTTATTGCCAGGGAATTGAGCGGCCGTTGATTGTAGAGGTGTCGTTAAACGACACCTCTATACACATAAATGCTAATACCGCTTATCCTCACACATCAGCGACTCACCGCCAGCCTTGTCTGCCACTTATGTTTATCGGGTGAGCCTAAAAATGGCTCAATTGAACAGCTTTTTTCATTATTTAATCAGTAGATGTCTTTATGTACTGATTTTGTGTGGTAAATTTGCATTCGGCAAATCCTTATAGCTGCCGCAATTTTATTTTAAATTCTGAACGGTTTCGTCTAACCGTTTGATGAATAAACATTTAACGGAGTATCTGAAAAGTAATGGTAACGACTAGGAAACCGTGCGATTTTCAGCGTTTTGCGGTGTTTTACTATCAAATAACTCTTTCAGGTGCAAAGATACGACAAATCTTTGATATAGTATCCAATACAAACAGTATTCGCCATTTTTTGCCTTTCGATATATACCTATTTGCTTATGCCGTTATTTTTTGCAGATTTGGATAAAAAAGGAAAGGCAAAATTCAGGAAGCATTGAAATTCTTTACTTTAGTTAGTGCAAAAATCGAATAATTTATTGTAACTTTGCAGCGGATTCGGTGTGCATATAATACCATCCCAATTAAGATAAGTCGCAACATATATAGTGGTTTTCAATATGATTATGAACAATTGTACAATATTAACAGGTAAAAACACCGTTAATATTGCATATCATAAACCTTGGTAATTTTTCCACATTCAAATCTAATTAATTCGATTTGAATGTCATTGTCTTTGTAATCCGGCATGCTATTTCAGGCTTGTCGAGAGATTTTTTGTGCTATAAAATCAAGAAACATTCAAAAGATAAAAGGAAAAATTCAAATGGAAAAAATCAGAAATTGGAAACAAGATTTCTATACAATATGGGCGGGGCAAGCTGTGTCCCTGATAACAAGTGGGGTTCTTCAAATGGCCATCATCTGGCATCTGACAAATACAACAGGGTCTGCGATGGTGTTGTCAATGGCGACCTTGGTTGGGTTTCTACCTCAAGCGGTTTTAGGTTCTGCAATCGGAGTACTTGTTGACCGCTGGAACCGGAAAATGGTCATGATTGGTGCAGATGTCATCATAGCTTGTGCTGGACTGGTACTTACCGTAATTTCCCTGTCAGCGGAACTACCTGTATGGATAGTAATGCTCATCCTCTTCATTAGAAGCGTTGGCACTGCATTCCATTCCCCTGCGTTAAGTGCGGTAACACCTCTTTTAGTGCCTGAAGAACAGTTAGTCAAATGTGCCGGCTACACCCAGTCCATCCAATCGGCAAGTTTCATCCTAAGTCCGGCAATTGCCGCTTTTCTCTATGCAAAATGGGGGTTGAATTCTGCGGTTGCCCTTGACGTATTCGGAGCAATAATTGCCTGTATCACTGTTGCAATGGTTCACATCCCAAAACAACCGATTGAAGCGCTGCAGCAAGAAAACTTTTTCACCGAACTGCGCATTGGCTATAACGCAATACGACAAAATAAAGCTCTTTTCACATTGCTTTGGATAGGAGCAATCAATATGTTCATTTATATGCCAATCAATGCGCTATTTCCGCTGATGAGTATGAATTATTTCGAGGGAAGTACCTTGCATGCTTCCGTGGTGGAAATTGTTTTTGCAGTTGGTATGTTGTTGGGCGGACTTCTATTGGGCGCATGGGGAGGTTTCAAAAAGCGCATGGCAAATATCATCGGCTCTATCTTTCTTGTGGGAGTGTCATTGACTGTTTCCGGCTTGCTACCAACCAATGGTTTTATGATATTTGCGATATGTTGTACGTTGATGGGCTTTTCTGCCCCATTCTATAATGGAGTACAGACCGCGCTATTTCAAGAACAGATACAACCCGAGTATTTAGGGCGTGTTTTCGGACTTCTTGGCAGCATCATGTCGTTTGCCATGCCGCTTGGGTTGGTAGTGTCGGGTGCATTTGCAGACCAAATCGGGGTAAACCGTTGGTTTTTGTTCTCAGGTATGGCTATTCTGCTTCTCGCTATAATAGCCTTATGTCTTCCACAACTTAGAAAGGTCGACAATCAAAAACAAAAATCATGATTTATGAAACGTAACTAAATCTAAACAGCAATAAGCCTCTGATAGGGAAATACGATTATCGGAGGCTTATTGCAATCTGTTTTAACTACTTATGTAATTCCTCTACTTTTCCTTTGTGGTTGAATTGGCTGTCGTATGCTCTGCCGTAGCCTGTCGAACTGTTCCCTGAACCATTCGCCTATGGGCTGGCGGTTGATTACGAGTGTCAGTTTAGACTTGTCCGCAGGGTCTTTCACCACTTGAAAGCCTGCTCTTTCTGTCGTAAAACTCCGATTATGTTCCTCCGAATAAAGTTTGCCCTCGTATATCAAAGGCTTACCATAAGTCAATGTCGTGGTCTGCCTTTCATTGAACCCGACAAGGCGGCACAGGCTCTCTATTCTCATAATTTCCTTTGCCATAGGAAACCATGCACACAGCTTTTCGATAATGCGTTTCAAACCTGATACTTCATCTTTGTGTCTGACACTTTTTTCCGCCATCTCCTTACGGTGATTCTGCTGTATTTCCAACAACTGGCGGTTGTGCTCGGTTTGCATCGTGTGTATGCGGTTTTGCAGTATCTCAATGGTTTCCTCATGGGTGGCAACTTCCCGATACAGGGCGGTGTTCTCCCTTTCCAAAGTCTTGACCTTGTTGCTCCCGAAAAGAGAACCGACACTTTCAGCTATGTTGGTCGCTGCGGTGGTGGCTGCACCTTTCAGTTTCTCGGTCTGTACCTCTTTCTTGGCTTGTCTGAGTTCCTGTTCGGTTTCGGTTTTCTGCTCCTGTAACCGCTTGTTTTCTGCATCAAGGGCAGCGTTCTTTTTCTGTATGTCCCGATAATACTGTGTCGTGGTGGTGTGCCGTGCTTCGGAACCTCGCACACCTCGCTGTAATCCGTATTTAGCCATAACCCTTGCATAATTGTCGTGGTACGCAATCAAGGTCTGACGGTTGAACAGGTCATCGGCACACAAACGGACGGTATTTGCTTTCTTGTGATACTTCCGTTTGCCGTCTTCCTGCTCTTTCTTGGCTTTGCGCCTTTCACCTGTCACGATGGGAACAATGGCTGCATGGATATGCGGTGTCTTCTCGTCCATGTGAAGATGGGCGGCAACCACGTTCTCCCTGCCGAATGTGGCTTGCAGCCATTGGATGCTGTCGCTGCACCATTCGTCAAGTCTTCCGTTTTCCTGTATGTCCATCATGTCCTCATGTGTTCCCGACAGAACCACTCGGACTACACGGACTTGGTCATGTGTAATCTTCCGCTTGATGCCTGCCGTGTTCAGCCTGTGGGCAATCGCTTCATCCCTGCCATGAACGCCATCGGGGTATTCTATAAGTACCCTGTTCAGATGCGTTCTTGTCGGGTCTGCGTTTTTAGGTATGATTCTTCTCTCTATATGGTCGGATTGTACGGTGTCCGATGAACCTTTTGCTTTCTTTATGTCCAATGAAAAATATCCCATGTAGTTTGATTTTTACGGTTATTGTTATGAGTGTATTCTCTGCCTGTGGCATTGGCTCTCAGGGTTTCCAAAGGGATTTCCCTTTGGCTCGATAGGGAGTTTTTAGCATTACCGTGTAATGCGTGAAGAAAACGCCCTATTGAGCTATGGTATTTCTGTCTAAATACCCTTGGGAAAGCGAACCTGTTCCCCTCTATATTT
>OGLR01000663.1_pt1 | contig 14413 bp, 10 predicted proteins | sample 1572931 | NCBI WGS metagenome assembly OGLR01 (sample SAMEA2581997, study PRJEB24529) | metagenome | biome: Human gut stool | place: China | collected 2011 | reverse complement strand
TGCATCCGATTTTGAAAATCCGATTTACAATATCGATCAAACCCAGTTGAAAAGAGACGGACTGATTTTACATCATATCGATATCAGAAAAAGTCCGTTTCAGATCACAAAAAATACAAAAGCATTTTTACAGTTAAAACAGATCATCAGAAAAGAACAGATCAGTCTGGTACATTGCCACAATCCAATGGGTGGCGGGGTGGGAAGGCTTGCCGCAAAAGCTTCCGGAAGAGAACCATATGTTGTATACACGGCACATGGGTTTCATTTTTATGAGGGGGCACCGAAGAAAAACTGGCTGCTCTACTATACGGCAGAGAGGTTTCTGGCAGCATTTACCGACCGGATCATTACAATCAACAGAGAAGATTATGAGAGAGCAAACCGCTTTCGTTTAAAAGAGCATGGATGTGTGGAACAGATTCCGGGCGTCGGTGTGAATATAGAGAAGTTTCGGAAAAAACCGGAACTGAGAGAAATAAAAAGAAAAGAACTGGACATCCCGCCAGATGGATTTCACATCGTTTCGGTGGGAGAACTTGTGGAAAATAAAAATCATGCAGTCGTGATCGAGGCAGTTGCCCGGTTACATGACGAAAATATTTATTACAGTATCTGTGGCAAAGGCCCTTACAGGGAAACATTAGAACATCTGATCCAGAAACATCATCTGGAAAAGCAGGTCAGACTGTTAGGCTATCGCAATGATGTGCAGGATGTTCTGCAGAGTGCAGACTGCTTTGCATTTCCATCTAAGAGAGAGGGACTTGGGATTGCAGCCATCGAGGCGCTGGCATGTGAAGTCCCGGTGATCGCATCAGATAACCGCGGAAGCAGGGAGTACATGTGCCATACGGAAAATGGCATTGTCTGTCAGGCAGATAAAGTGGCAGATTTCATGCATGCGATCTGCCGTATGAGACAGTCCGGGCAGCTACGCAGGGAAATGGGAGAGCATGGGAGAAGGACAGCAGAAAGATTCAGCATAGAGGCAACAGATAAAATAATGCGCCGTGTCTATCAGGAAATCAGCGTGACGCAGGAAAGAAAGCGATAAAAGCGTATGGGGGCAGAGTTTGAAAAACAAGTCTCTGTGATCATGGGAGTTTACAACCAGTGGAACAGAGAGGCACTGCAAAAGGCAGTAAAGTCCATATTGAACCAGACACTCACGGATTTCGAGTTCATCATTTACGATGACGGTTCTGATCCGGAGGTGGCAGGTTATATCAGAGAATTAGAAAAGCTTGACGAGAGGATTGTCCTGATTGGAAAAGAGGAGAATCACGGTCTGGCTTTTTCCTTAAATATGTGTATTGGCGCTGCAAAAGGAAAATACATTGCCCGCATGGATGCAGACGATATCGCACTGCCGGAGCGTCTGCAGGTGCAGTATGATTTTATGGAGCAGCACAAAGAGTATGCGTGGTGTGGCTGCAATACGAGATTATTTGATGAAAACGGTGTCTGGGGAGAACGCAAAATGCCGGAACTTCCGTCCGATAAAGACTATCTGCCGTTTTCTCCCTTCATACATCCAACGGTCATGTACCGCAGAAAACTATTTGAAAAAAACGAGGGCTATCATGTTTCCCCGGAAACATTGCGCTGTGAAGATTATGAGATATTCATGCGTCTGCATCAGCTTGGTTATCAGGGGTACAACATTCAGCAATACCTGTTTGCGTACCGGGAGGACAAGCAGTCTTTTCAGAAACGCAGATTTCACTTCCGGATCAACGAGGCAAAACTCCGCTACCGGAATTTTAAAGCCATGCATCTACTGTTTCCATTGGGCTGGCTCTATGTGATCCGTCCGGTTGTGGGCGGTCTGATCCCTCCGGGGATCGTTGCGTTATTAAAACGCGGTGAGACGTGGTGGAAGTGCAAAAAAGAACAGATACCCGAAAATGCAAGATTGGAGTATAGCAGTTATGAATCCGACCGACCGCAGAGAACAGAGACTACAATCTTATAAAAAAGCCCGATCCGAGAAAGAAATCTATAAGCGCGTGCTTGCACCGACACTTTATGAATTTGTGGTGTGGGTTTTGCAGAAGGCATTACAAAGCGGAAAAAAACGGCTTTACTTTCTGGCAAGGGACGGTTATCAGATGTATCTTGCCGCACGGCAGCTCTGTAAACAATATGATCTGGACATTGAGTGCAGATATCTCAAAGTGTCGAGATATGCGGTGCGTGTGCCGGAATATCATCTTCTCGGGGAACGCTGTCTGGAACGCATCTGTGTCGGAGGAATCGATGTGACCTTTGAAAAAATCATGCAGCGTGCAGCACTGACAGACAAAGAGGCAGGGGAGATCGCAGCGCTTGCCGGGTACACGGAGAATTACAGAAAAGTCATCAATTATCACGAGGTCATGCAGTTGAAAGACCGCTTAAAAAAGATACCGCTCTTATTTCATTATATAGACAGCCATTCGAAGGAAGCTTATGGGACGGCAATCGGCTATCTCACACAGGAAGGACTGCTGGAACCGGTTCCTTATGCACTGGTGGACAGCGGCTGGATCGGTACGATCCAGCAGAGCATTGAACATCTGCTCCGTCAGAAACAGCCGGACAGAAAGCTCGAAGGATACTATTTTGGTCTGTATGAGATCCCGAAAGGGGAGGGAAGGGAAAACTATCACAGTTTTTACTTCACGCCGTGGGGTGAGATCAAAAGAAAAGTGCATTTCAGCAACAGCCTGTTTGAGGCAGTGTTTTCTGCACCGGAGGGCATGACATTATCCTACAGGGCAGAGGGAGAGAAAGACAAAACAATCTATGTTCCGGTGACAGACAGCAGGGAAAACCTGAACCGGGAGCGGATCAGCCGGTATATCTGCTGGCTGGAAGAGTTTCTGCAGGAGAAAAAGCAATCATTGCCGCAGGCGGACAGCGGGTATGTGGAGGAACTTCTATCCCCGTTCCTGGTCAAACCGCCGCCGATTGAGGCAAAGGAAGCCTGCTTTTCTCGGATGATGTGAGAGAGGATAACAATCAGAAAGTGTCCGCAGATTTTTCAGAGCAGGAGATCAAAAACCATCATTTGCTCAACCGTCTGCTCATCATGACAGGCGTCCGGAAAAAGGTACTTCATGAGAGTGCGTGGATCGAGGGCAGCATCGCATCGTGCAAAACACTGGATGAAAAAGGCAGGGCGAGAAACCGTTTGCATGCCGTTTTCTATAAATACATCATTTATATCCGCAAGTGGCTGAAACAAAGAAACAGATAAAAACACAGTCTACATTGGCTGGAAAACAGAAAATAAAAAGACAGGAAAATGACAGTTTTGAGAAAGAATAGAGAAGAGTTAAAACAATATTATTTTGTCATCAAGCAGCTGGTGGACAGAGAGATCAAAAGAAAATATGCGAGGTCATTTCTCGGAGTCATCTGGAGTGTGTTAAATCCGCTGATGACCATGGCAGTTATGTCCATGATCTTCAGTACCATCTTCAAGCGCTCCATTGAAAACTATCCAATTTATTATCTGACCGGAACCATTTTCTGGCAGCTTTTTTCCGGTGCGACAAACTCCGCAATGACGGCGCTCGTCGATAACCGGACACTGCTGTTAAAAGTAAAACTTCCGAAACAGACATTTGTTCTGGCAAGGATCTATACCGCACTGACTAACTTTGGCTACACCTGTGTCGCCTATGTGCTCATGCTCGTCGTATTTCAGATCAAAATCAGCCCGGCGATGTTACTGTTTCCAATCGATGTATTTTTCTGCCTACTGTTCTCCATGGGAATCGGGTACGTACTCTCAATCCTATACGTGTTTTTTGCGGACATCAAATATCTGTATTCGATCGTCCTGACACTCTGGATGTACATGTCGGCGATCTTTTATCCGTATGAGAGCACAACGCTGATGATGCAGAAAGTCATCGGAAACAATCCGGTGTTTGTCTACATTGCATTTGCGAGGGACTGCGTCATGTATCAGAAATGGCCGGAGACGGATTTATGGATCAAAATGATCTTGTGGGGCATTGCAAGCTTTCTGATCGGTTACTATGTGTTCTCGAAAAAAGAAAACAATGTGATGCAGAAAATATAACGGTGATACACAGAAGAAAAAATCCGTGAAGGAACAGTACAAGGAAAAAGCAGAGATTGGAGTGAAGATACAAAAGTGAGATTAAAAATCTGGGAAAAATGGAAAAGGATAATACTCCTGGGCACATTCTTTGTGTTGGCAATCGGAATGCCTTGGGAAATCCGTGCGGAAAATGCAACGGTCACGTTCGGATCTAATTATTATACAGCAACCGACAATGAGACATTTCCGATTGGCGTATACCTGAATGGGGATTCGAGGATTGGAACCTATGAGGTCAAAATATCCTACGATAACAGGCGTCTGGAGTACACCGGTGGTGGTGATTCCGAGGAAAACGGAGTGATCACGTTAAGTGGAACCGGAGTCAATGCGCAGGTCAAATACATGTTAAAGTTCCAGACACGAAGCGGTGGAACGGCAGATATAAAAATAGAGAGTGCAGTGATCCACACTGCCGGAGAGAATGCAGAAGAGTTTGATGTGGCACGATTTCCGGTGAAGATACGGTTGGGGACGCTCCGCCGGAGGAAAGTCAGGAGACGGAAACCGGAGAAGAAAATCCGGTTTTGGATATTCCGACAGTGATGGAAGTGCCGGTGGAGGAGCAGACCTACTATCTGGTGGATCTCTCCCAGTACACGCCGGAGAACATTGATTTCCAGTATGATACCGGAACCATCACCTATCAGGGAACAGAAGTGGCTGCATATCTGTCAGCAAATGGAGATATCAGTTTTGTGTATCTGGCGGACAGTCAAAAAAACCTTTACCTGTACGCTTATAGCAGTGAAAAAGATAAACTGTATCCCTGCAATTCCATCACAGTCAACGGAGAAAAATATTACTTCATGTCTCCGTATGTGTGCAGCGAGTGGCCACAGGAACTGACACTTGACATCATCCAGAGCGAATCCATCGTCTATGCGATAGATATGGAAGGTCAGACCGGATTTTATAAGATCACGACCGGAAATAAGCTGGAAACCTGGAATCCGAATGAAGGTCAGGAGAACTTTCAGAATCAGATGAAAATATTGATCATCATTCTGGCTGTGACATTAGTGATCATGTTTCTTGCAATTCTTCTGGTTATCCATATGGATAAAAATAAACAGAGGCAGGATGGTACATCTGTATCCGGGAAAACAAACAATCGGATTAAAACCAGAAAAAACAAATTAAAACAAGGAGAATCCGAAACTTCCTCTGACATAAATGCGGCAGATGATTTTGAGATAGAAGATCTGGCATTGGATATCTCCGAGGAGGAGATCCGCGCATGGCGGGCGGAACTGGAACAGTCTGACGGAGATGATAATTCACCCGATAAAAAGAATTCTGATGGACAAAATGTTGCTGAAAAGTATTCCAATACGGCTGTGCCGGAGGAACGTGCAGGAGAGGAGCCTGTCATTGCTGTGAAGGATGTCACGATGCAGTTCCGGATTGCGATGAACAATGTCTCTGGTATCAAAGAGTATGTGATCCAGCTTTTGAAAAAACAGATCAGTTACCGGGAACTGCTTGCGTTAGATCATGTGTCGTTCAATGTATACAAGGGCGAAGTGGTAGGAATTATTGGAACCAACGGTTCCGGTAAAAGTACTCTTCTTAAAATTGTGTCCGGAGCTTTAAAACCGAGCAGCGGCGAAGTGCAGTGCGACCGCCGGAAAGTGCAGCTGCTGACACTTGGAACCGGCTTTGATGTGGAACTGACCGCCAAGGAAAATGTGTACTTAAATGGTGCTATCATCGGTTATTCCAAAGAATTTATCGATTCCAAATATGACGAGATCGTCAGGTTCGCAGAACTCGAAGGCTTTATGGAAGAGAAAGTAAAAAACTTTTCCTCCGGTATGGTCAGCCGTCTCGGTTTTGCAATCGCAACGATCGGCGAAACCGCAGAGATCCTCATTTTAGATGAGGTGCTTTCGGTCGGGGATGAATTTTTCCAAAAAAAGAGTTTGGAGAGAGTGAAACAAATGATACATGGTGGAAGTACTGTTTTATTAGTTTCACATAGTATGCCTACAATTAGAGAGAATTGCACAAAAGTTGTTTGGATAGAAAAGGGAAAATTAAAAATGATTGGTGAGCCTAAAGTGATTTGCGAGGCTTATAGAAAGATGAGTGAAAGAGGTATAAATTAATGATTAAATTGCAGAATATTATATTTCCATCAACAAAAAATTGTACAGAAGAAAGTTTATATTTTAGAAGAATTGGGGCAGTAGAATATTCATTGGCAGATTCTTATATAAGATTGAAAAAAAATGCAATTATAAATTTAGACACATATTTCAATGGCTTTTCTGTTGGAAAGTGGCTTAAGTATACAAAAATAAATAATGTAAAAGTGCATCTTGAAATCCAAGGAAAAGCAAGAATAACATTATTATATAAAGAAAGAACAGCTTCAGGTGTGATGGAGAAGTGTATATGTGAAACTTATTTTGATTCAGAAGAACAAGGAGATTATTTTGAGGAAGAATATAAAACAGTACTTGAAAAAGGTATGTATTGTGTGAGCATTTTATCACAATCAAAGAACACTAGATTTTATGGTGGATATTATTATACGACAGAATGTGAAGCAAAGGATATTGGACTTGCAATTAATATATGTACATTTAAAAGAGAAAAATATGTATATAAGAATGTAAAAATGCTTGAAGATGATTTTTTATTAAATCAAAAGTCTGAATTGAGAGAAAGATTGTATGTTAATATTTCTGATAATGCAAAAACACTCGACAAAAAGCAGTTTACGAGTAATCACATCAACGTGTTTGAAAACAAGAACCTAGGTGGTGCTGGTGGTTTTACAAGATGTCTGATAGAAAGCAAAAAATTACAAGAAAGTTGTAAATTGGCGCATGTTTTATTGATGGATGATGATGTCATAATGCAACCAGAATCTATATATAGAACATATAGAGTGTTATCTTTGTTAAAAGATGAATATAAAGATGCATTTATAGGTGGGGCTATGCTTAGAACTGATCTTCAATGGTTTCAGACAGAAGCAGGAGGAACATGGAATGCAGGGCAGTTAGTGAGCCATAAGCAGGGACTGGATTTAAGAAATCTGGATGCTTGTCTTTATAATGAAGTTGAAGAAAAATGTGATTTTAATGCATGGTGGTATTGCACCATGCCAATTGATATAGTGACAGATGTGAACCTTCCACTGCCGATTTTTATCAGGGGTGATGATGTAGAGTTCGGTTTAAGAAATATGAAACATCTAATTTTGATGAATGGAATTTGTGTATGGCATGAGCCATTTGAAAATAAATATAGTTCATCTATGTATTACTATATATTCAGAAACCGTTTGATTGATAATGCTGTACGTGGAATAGAGTATTCTAAAGAACGGTTTATGGCGGATTTTAAGGAACAGTATTTTAGAGAAATATTTACATTAAGATATAAAAATGCACAGCTTCTTCTAAATGGTGCGCAGGATTTTCTTAAAGGACCAGAATGGTTAATGAAGCAGGATGGAGAAGAACTTAATATGTCTATTATGAAGGCAGGATATAAGCTTGTTGATTTAAATGAACTTACAATTCCATTTGAGTATCCACGATATGAGCAGATGCTACATTTTGTTGAAACTCCTCAGTCACAGCGAAAACGAAAATTGACATTAAATGGTCTTTGGGGAAAACATGATAAAGCAGTGTGTGTTCCAGTGCAGAATCCACATATTGCGTATTTCTATAAAGCATATGGTGCAGTTAATTATGATGCTGTAAGTGGAAAAGGATTTGAAACTTATTTTAATAAGAAAGAAGAAATTACATTATTAAAAGCTTACTTTAAGTTAAAGAAGGAAGTTGATAAAAATTATGATTCTGTAAAAGAAATGTTCTTCCATGAAAAAGAAACTTTAAATGGAATAGAGTTTTGGAAGAGATATCTTTCATTGGAGTAGGAGAAAAATGCAATGTTGTATTTGGATGCGTTAAAGTTTGAACCAGTTGCCAACATTATAAATAAATATATTAAAAATCGTAAGTTAGTGTTATTGGGTGATAGTTTGAATTTAAGAAATTTATTATTTGAAAAATATCAAATCTCACCAGAATATATAGCTACTTCAGTAAAAAGTAAGTTAGATAAAGGCAAGGAATACCGTATGTTATCTGACTTCGTAGGTAAATCGGATGAATTTTACATATGTATTCCGTATCTTCAGTATAGCGAAGAAATGAAAGCAAAACTTGAGAGTTATGGTTATAAAGAATTTAAAGATTTTGCATTTGCATATCATCAAAGAAAAGTTTTACCTGCATATACAAAAGATTATGTGGATGAATATGGTAACAAGGTTATTTCAGCAGGTCAATTTAAAGTGATTTTGTCTGCCATGGCAGGAAATTCAATTATAAATGTAGACGAGAGTGTAATTTCAAAGGGAAATTCCAGTATAGTAATTGGAGGTTGCAACAGTGAAATCTTAATTGAGGAACAGTGCGTTTTTGAACCCAATGTACATTTTGAAGTTTTTCCTTATTCAAAGATAATAATACATGCAAGATCAACCTTTGGACATGATTTTACTGCAAGAGCAACGGCAGGCTGTTTAATAGAAATTGGAAAAGATTGTATGTTTAGTGATGTTATAGAAGTTTATGCAGGTGATGGTCATAGTATTTTTGATATGAAATCACATACAAGGTTGAATGAGTGCTATCCACATAATAAAAAAAATGAAATCATATTGGCAGAGCATGTATGGGTGGGATTAAGAAGTATAATTTTAGCGTGCACAATAGGTAAACATTCTATAATAGGTGCTGGCGCAGTAGTAAAAGGTAATTTTCCAAAACATTGTGTAGCGGTTGGAAATCCTGCTGTAGTAAAAAAAATAGGTATAACATGGAGTCGAAGTAATTATGCGCAAAATATAATTGAATGCGGTGATGAGTTTAAGAATTATTGATTTTAATGGAGAATGTAAATGAATATAAAGAAGGTATCAATAGATAATTGTACAGGATGTTGTTTGTGTCAGAATGTATGTCCAACAAATGCTATTTCAATGAGAGAGAATCAGGAAGGGTTTATTTACCCATTTGTTGAGTCTTCAAAATGTGTAGAATGTGGCAAGTGTTTACGGTACTGTCCAGTTGAAAATCCGGAATATAACAATGATGAAAATCCAGTTTGTCACGCAATAAATGCTACCAATGAAATTAGAAAAAATGCCGCTTCAGGTGGAGTTTTTTCTGCATTTGCTGAATTGTTACTTAACAATGGTGGAGTTATTTATGGGGCAGCATATAATGATGATTTTTCGGTGGAATTTAAGAAAGCGGAAAATCTTCAGGAGTTGGCGAAACTAAAGGGGAGTAAATACATTCAGAGTAAAGCGGATAATGTATATAGTAATGTAAAAAATAGTTTGTCAGCGGGAAAAAGAGTATTATTTGGCGGCTGTCCATGTCAGGTAGCTGCGTTATATAAGTATTTGGATAATAGTGATATTACTAATTTGTATACAATGGATATTGTATGTCATGGAGTACCATCACCTAAAGTATTACAAAAATATTTAAAAGAAAATTTTGCGGGGAAAAAAATAAGAAAATTAGATTTTAGAGATAAGTCGGTGTATGGTTGGAGTTCAGGAATAAATGTTTATTTTGAAGATGGAACCGTTTATAGACGATTGCATACAGAGGATTCTTTTTATAAGGCATTTTTGCCATGCATTTGTTTAAGAAAATCTTGTGCAAATTGTAAGTTCTCACGTTTGCCTAGACAGGCTGATTTGACAATAGGAGATTTTTGGGGTATTGAGCATTTTGATAAATCATTAAATGATCATAAGGGAACGTCAGTTGTTCTTGTAAATAATAAAAAGGGAAGAGAAATCATTGAAAAGTGTGTTCAATTTTGGGATAAAGATATAATTACCCCAATTGAAGAAGCAACAAGAATCAACAAAACAATTATGCAGCCATTTCATGCACATCCAGCAAGAAGAAGATTTTTTGAAAATTTGGATCGATATTCTCTGGATATATTAGTCGAAAAATGTCAAACTCATCATTATGACATTGGAATTGTAGGATTATGGTATGGACTTAATTATGGATCAATTCTGACTTATTATGCATTGTACAAAGTGGTCAATCAAATGGGATTTGATGCATTAATGATTAATAAACCGAATGAGTTGTGGAATGAAAGGTATATAGATAGAAACAGTATTGCAAATAGATTTATATATGAAAATTGTTATGTCAGTAATGTGAGAAGAAACAAAAGAGATTGGGAAGATTTAAATAATCACTGTGATACTTTCATAGTAGGTTCGGATGTGGTTTGGAACTACAAAATATGTGGTTTACAAAGCCATCAATTCTTTTTTTTAGATTTTGTGGATGACAGTAAGAAAAAAATAGCGATGGCATCTTCTTTTGGTTCAGGATACGATGCGCCAGAGGATGAGAGAATTCTTGATAAGTATTACATCAATAAGTTTGATTATATTGGTGTGCGTGAAGAAGATGGAGTTAGGTTATGTAAAGAGTATTTTGGTGTTAATGCAGATCAGGTTATTGATCCGGTTTTCATATGTGATAAAACTGTGTATTATGAATTGGCTGATAAATTGAATTATAGAACGGATTATTCTTTTATTTCAGCATATATTTTGGGGCCAGATATCATAAAGTATAATATATTAAAGAAAATTAGTGAAATTCAAAATTGTGAAATGAAGATAATTGAAAATCCAAATATACCAGGTGTGTTTAAACAAAAATTAGGAGTAGAAGCATTGCATACACCATCTGTTGAAGAATGGTTATATTATATTAAAAACTGCGAATTTTTTGTTGGAGACTCGTTTCATGGATTATGCTTTGCATTAATTTTTAATAAGCCATTTTTAATAACTGTTAATTCAAATGTAAGTGGACTACAAAGATTCAGTACATTACTAAAAATGATTGGATTAGAAAATAGGTTATTTTTTACAGATAAAGATGATATACAGAAGATAGAGGAAATTATAAGTCAACCGATAGACTATTCTATAGTAAATAGAATAATTGATAATCATACAAAAGATTCATATGAATGGTTACTGAATGCTATTAAAAGTGAAAAACGGTATAATACAACAGCATATGATGTCTTAATAAAAAAATTAGAAAAAAAAATAAATAAAATAGAAGATTATTTAAAACTGGTTTAGAAAAGTATTTTGGATGATGAATTAGAAATAATAAAGTATTATTAATTTTACTTGTAATAAGTGGAGTATATGGAATTATGCGAAAAAAATTATATATAATGGATTGCTTATTTTCTATCGCATCGTGTGTAATTCTTATTATAGTGCAGGAATTATGTCCTCAAAAGAGTTATTCATTGAGAAGTTATTTAATTATTGCAATAGTTTTAGTGATTGCAGGAATTTCATTTGTAATATTGAAATTAAATATTGAAAACGAGAAGAATATAAAAATTCAGGAAAGAAATGAGCGTGCCCAGAAAATTCTTTCTAATATTACAGAATTGGTAAAATGTAAGTCAAAATTTTATCGTCAAAATACATATAAAATTAATTTTGTGAGAAAAGAAATGCCTTATTATTATAATATTCATGCCTATTTATATGAGGTATGTCAAAATCTGCGAAGTACAATTGCGGATATTATTAATCAGGATATTTCTTATGTTGATGTTTCTTTAGTATACAAATATTGTGACGAGAAAATGTGGAAGTGGATAGCAGGAAAATCTGGAACAAGTGCAGCAACAGATTTGAATGAGTTTATAAAAAATAAAGATACATTATTCAGTTATGTATTGGAAAATGAAGATGAAATGCCTACATTTTGTAACGATAAGAAAGAAAATAAGCATTATAAAAAAGGGAGAAGAGACCGGTTATTCGATGGGCAAGGTTCCTATTATGCAATGCCAATAACATTTTCTAATAATAAAAAAGGGCTAGTTGAAGCTATTTTGATTATTTCTACATATGGAGTCAATTTCATTCCTGTCAAATCAAATGAAAAAGAACGTAAAGAATTTAATATCATATTATCACATGAGGTTGTTCCATATTATGTTGAGGTGATTCAGGCTGAACTGGGAGCATTATATATAAGACATAAGTTAAAAGAAAAATTGAAAGATAAAGAAAAACAGGACAAGTTTATAAAAAATATTATTGATTAGATTATTTTGGTATAAAAATATTTAGCAGAATATAAGAAAATCCCACCACTTTCAAGGTGGTGGGATTCTAACCCACAATATTATTCAGCAGACTGAATTTCAGCAAGCTGCTTTTTTAATTTTTCAATAATCTTATCTTTATCAGCAAGTGCAGCTTTTTGTTCAGCCAATGCGGCAGTTTTGTTAGTTAATTCAGCTTCTTGCTCAGCTAATCTTTTTTCCTGTTCTGCCAGAGTACGCTCAAGGCATATATAGTTTTCACGGGCACGGCATTTTTCTCTTGTAATTTCGTCCGCATTTGATTCGTAAAGAGCTTGTGAAGCGGAAGCAATAAATTCATTGTTTTATAAATTTCAAAGGAGAGCAGATACATATGAAATACGATTATTTAATAGTAGGTGCAGGACTTTATGGAGCAGTTTTTGCACATGAAGCAAAGAAGGCAGGAAAGTCAGTTTTGGTAATTGATAAGAGAACGAATATTGCAGGAAATGTTTATACGGAGGCAGTGGAAGGTATTCAGGTACATAAGTATGGAGCCCATATTTTTCATACAAATAATAGAAAAGTATGGGAGTATGTAAATCAGTTTGCAGAATTTAATCGTTTTACAAATTCTCCGGTTGCAAATTATAACGGTGAATTATATTCACTTCCTTTTAATATGTATACTTTTAATAAAATGTGGGGTGTTATAACTCCGGAAGAGGCAGCAGCAAAGATTGAAGAGCAGAAAAAAGAAGCAGGAATTGTAGAACCAAAAAATCTGGAAGAACAGGCAATATCACTTGTTGGTCGTGATATTTATGAAAAACTGATCAAGGGTTACACAGAAAAACAGTGGGGACGTCCATGCAATGAACTTCCGGCTTTTATTATCAAGAGATTGCCAGTACGTTTGACATTTGATAATAATTATTTTAATGCACTATTTCAGGGAATCCCAATTGGCGGATATACGAAGATGGTTGCAAATATGCTGGAAGGCATTGAAGTTCAGCTAAATGCCGATTATCTGAAAAATAAGGAATCCTATGATACAATAGCGGATAAAATTATTTATACAGGAGCCATTGATGCATTTTATGATTATAAGCTTGGAACGTTAGAGTATCGTTCTGTTCGATTCGAAACAGAATTGTTAGATGTTCCAAATTTTCAGGGTAACGCTGCGGTAAATTATACAGATGAAAAGACACCGTGGACAAGAATTATTGAACACAAATGGTTTGAGTTTGGTAAGGATGCAGATGGACAGGATTTGCCAAAGACAGTAATTTCCAAAGAATTTTCTTCTGAATGGAAACCGGGTGATGAACCATATTATCCGGTAAATGACGAGAAAAACGGAAAGCTTTATGAAAAATATAAATGTCTGGCTGAAACGGAAAATAAAGTTATTTTTGGTGGACGTCTGGGTGAGTACAAGTATTATGACATGGATCAGGTGATTGCAGCAGCGTTAAATATGGCTGAGAAAGAATTGTAATTATGATCGTTCAGAATGTGATCTATCCGGGAATTTCTGAAGAAGAAAAAGAATTATTTTTCCGGGGAAATGCATTGACAGATAAAAATGGTATCTTACATTTGCAGGCAGGAGAAAGAATTGTTTTTGACACTTATATGAATGTGTTTGACGCCGGAATCTGGAGAGAATATACAGGCATTACAAATTGGAAAATCGTTTTCGAGGCATGTGGAAATGGAAGAATTTCTTTGTATCGTTTTTATGAGGGGATGCGAACATTGGTTTCGTTCAAAGAAATCTGTGATCGTGAGGATGTAAGTGATTACATTTTTTTTGAAGAAAAAGGAAATGCATTGTACTATTTACAGATAGAGGCAAAAGATGATTTTAGGTTAAAAAGAGCCATTTTTTCTACAGAAGCTTTATCGAAAAGAGAAGTATGCATTGGCACTGTGATATGTACTTATTACAGGGAAAAACAGCTTCTTCAAAATTTAGAGAAAGTGAAAGCGTCTCTCTTTTTCAAAGAAGGAACAGAGTATTTTGGCAAGTTAAATTTGTGCGTGATTGACAATGCATCTTCTTTGCCGGAACAAAACGAGAAATCGCTGTTAATCTGTCATAATTCAAACACGGGTGGTTCAGGTGGC
>OGLR01000660.1_pt1 | contig 14446 bp, 5 predicted proteins | sample 1572931 | NCBI WGS metagenome assembly OGLR01 (sample SAMEA2581997, study PRJEB24529) | metagenome | biome: Human gut stool | place: China | collected 2011 | reverse complement strand
TTACATCGAGTCCGCACTCTACCCGCTTCCTGTCCGCCGACTCTCGTTCTGGCACAGAGGCTCAAATGCTGCCGAAGACAACCGAATCGTTGTAAGCGCACAGACAAAAGACAGCAAATGGACAGACATAGCAACCCTTGAGATTGTAAACACTGCCGGCGGAATTGTCACTACAATAGACGAGGTTCCAGATGACACATACAAGATACGCATCACATACAGCATGCCGGGTAAAGGCTCACTTGCTTTAGACGATGTTAAAATATTCTGGGGCGGCGACGAGACAGTCACAGGAGAAATACAGAAAACAATGCTGCCACCGGCAGAGAGTCTCGACATCGACAAGCTCTCTCCCGGCACAACATATTATTACCGTGTTCAGGCAACCGACGGAACCCTGATTTCAAAATGGTCTAACGAGATTAAAGTTACCACAACAAACAACAACACATCTGCCATCAGACTTGCAGGAACCGAAAAGGAAGCCGCAATAAACTTGTCTGGCGATCTTCTCACAATCAGCGGAGTAAACGGCGAGGCCGTAACTGTATCAGATGTTTACGGACGGCAGGTATTCAGCACCGGCAAATCAGCCGGTGACAGCATAGCCGTACGACTGCCCTCACATGGAATATACGTTGTAAGAACAGGACAATCAAAAACAATAAAAATAAAGAGGTAAACTGCCTCCTTTCGCTCTGTCGGAATAAAAGGGGATTTCTTCCGGCAGAGTCAGATAACAGATAATCCCCACAGTAAAAAATAATGAAAAGATTGTTTACTATTGCTGTCATTGCGATGTTAACATCGCTGGCATTGGCCCAGGCACCATTAGCAAAGAAAGCTGTCTCTGCCCACAAGATAGAGAAGCTTCTCAATGTTAATGTCCTGGCACAGAAAGCGAAGGAAGCAAAAGAAATGAAGGCTGCCATGGAAGAGAAGGCTGCGGCTGCAAACGAGACATCTTCCTCCGCATTCAGAAAGAGCTCTGTAAACAGAGGAAAATTCGAAAGCGTTGGGGGAGGTAAAGAAGTCTCGACGATGAGTCTTAGACTCGGTAACAGCAGAGTGGATAATGCCATCTACAAGGCAACAACACTCAGAACTACAACCCAGGAGGGCAACGTTACTGTGGAAACAGATGCCAACGGCATCATCACCAATGTAACAGGTGTTGAGGCCAAGTATTACAAGCGTGCCGAGACAGGCTCCACCTACTACCCTTCTGGCCAGCAGATTTATATCGGCACCCAGTCTGGCATAGCAACAATCATTGAGGACGGCAACAACGTCTACTTCAAGGAGCCTATCACCCGCTACACAAACGGCTCATGGGTAAAAGGTGTTAAAGACGGAAACACTATCACCGTTGCAGCACATCAGCCATTGGCATACAGTACTGACTATGGAACTACTATCAGTCTCCGCTGGGCTTTTGTAAATGCCGCTACAGGTGCTATTACAGCTGATGACACCCATGCGGAAGGTTTCACTTTCATCATTGATGGTGACGTGCTGACACTTCAGGGCACAAGCCCATACTCTCAGACTGAAAACTCATATTTTATGGGAGCTATGTGGGATGACGACAACAGTTGCGTAGGCTACGGTGACGCAGAGACCGTTCTGACATACGATCCTACATACACTCCAGCTTCGACAGAACTTGTTACCACACCGGCTGGTCTTGAAACTACAGACTGGTATATGAACGGCATATCTACCGATGGTGATACAGAAACCATGATTAAGAACCAGCCTTTGAAAGTTGGTTTCGACGGAAATGACATTTATGTTCAAGGTATCTCTGCCGATTTCCCGGAAGCATGGGTTAAGGGTACTGTCGACGGCACAGATATCACATTTGAAAAGTTCCAGTTTGTAGGTCAATATCAAGGAATCAACTGTTGGCTTGTAGGTGGTGACTATGACGGGCAAAGCATCACATTAACTGACGCAAAGGCAACATACGATGCCGATGCAAAAACTATCACATTCACAAACGATGTTATTGTAAACGCTGACGAATTCCGCCTATACTATCTCAGCTGGTATTTCGATGTTGTTCTCTCTGGTGAGGCTAAAGAATTTGAAGAACCGATAATCACCGACCTTACAGCAGAGTTGCCCTACAGCAACACATTCGAGACAACAGAGGAGCAAAATCAGGCTGCTATCTACGATGCAAACGAAGATCAGAGTACATTCTCATTCGAGCAGAACACCACTTCTGAAAGCATGACAGCCCGCTATCGCTACAGCACAAGCAACAAAGCTGACGACTATGTTGTATTCCCTGGCGTAGAGCTTAAGGCTGGCAAGAAATACATCGTATCTTTGGATGCCGCTTCTTACAACGAAAGATATCCAGAGTGCTTAGAGGTAGTTGCCGGTACTGTGGCTAAGGCATCTCAGCTCACAATCCCTGTTATCGGAGCCACAACCGTTGCCAACAAGGAATTCACAAATATCAAGAACGGTGAGTTTAGCGTTGAGGCAGACGGCACATACTACATCGCTATTCACGCTATCTCTGAGGCAGACGCTTACTACCTCTATGTAGACAACTTCTCTATCTCTGAGGCAGATCCGGGTGCTCCCGCAGCTATTACCGATCTCACTGTTACACCAGGTGAGGAAGGCGCACTGAAGGCTACTGTTGCGTTCTCTGTTCCTGACAAGACTGTCAGCGGCACAAACATCACAGAAGATATGAATGTTGTTATCACCCGTAACGGTGAGCAGATTGCATCATTGACAAAATCTGCAGGCGAGAAGATGTCTTTCAACGATGACAACGTACCAGAGTCAGGCTACTATACTTATTCTGCATCTGTCTCTTACGGTGAGCACTCTGGCGAGACTGCAAGCCAGAAGGTTTACATTGGACTCGACACTCCTGGCGCTGTTCTGAACCTGACAGCAACAGACAAGAGCGGTTCTGTAGGCCTTGCCTGGGATGCTCCTGCAGAGGGTGCAAACGGTTACTATGTTAACCCGGCCGACTTTAAATACAACGTTTATCCTGTTGAGCTTCAGGAGTTCTGGGGCATGACATTCCCTGTTACAGACTTTGAGAATCCTTACGTAACAGGTCTGACCGAGACTTCTGCAAATGTAGAGGTCAATACCAACGAGGGTGACCACACTTTCACATACTTCGCCGTAACAGCTGCGAACGAGGCCGGCGAGTCTGAGGACACATACGGTGCCGTGGTAACAGGTAAGCCATACGAGCTCCCTGTATTTGAGTCTGTTACAGGCAACGCTCTCTCTTACTGGTGGGGAACAGCTTGTGATGAAAACAACAACTATCTTGAGGGCGGTCTCTATCTCAGTGACGGTGTTTCCTCAGACAACGACGGCGCATGCTTCCAGATGGTAGCAGCGACCGCAGGCTGGATGACTATAGAGTCTGGAAAGATTGCACTCAACGGAGCCGTAAATCCTGTACTGACATTCGATTACTCAGGCGACGTTGCCGCTAATCTTATTGTTTCTGTAATCACACCTAAGGGTGAGAAAGAGATGACCACATTCACAGCAGGCACAGAATTCGCTCCCGCATCTGTATCTTTGAAAGAGTTTGCCAACGAGGATTGGGTACGCGTAATCATCACTGGCACATTCGAGCAGGCCGGCAACGCATTTGTTGACAATGTACGCATCTACAACCAGCTCGACAATAACCTCGTAGCCAAGAGCATCAAGGCAACATCTAAGGTTCAGGCAGGTGACGACGTTACCATAACTGTCAACGTGGAGAACCAGGGCAGCCTTACCGCAGCAGCTGACGCTTACACTGTAGACCTCTATTGCAACGACGAGAAAGTTGACTCTAAAGCCGGTGTTGAGATTACAGCCAACGCCTCTGCTGATATCGAGTTCACACAGACAACAAATGTTATGTCTCCTTCAGAAATGACATGGAAGGCTGTAGTAGTATTCGAGGCTGACGAGGACAAGACAAACAACGAGACTGCAACAGCTAAGACCACTATCAAGGCCAACAACTATCCAACCGTAACCGACCTTGCCGGAACACAGGATGGCGAGAATGTTGTTCTCACATGGACAGAGCCTGATATGACAGCAGCTCAGCCAACAACCGTAACTGATGACTTCGAGAGCTATGAGGGCTTCACCACAAATGCCGGTGACTGGAAGTTCGTAGACGTTGACGATGCAGAAGTTGGCGGATTCGATGGCATAGACTTCAGTGTCGACGGTGTTAATATTTTGCAGACAAAGCAGTCATTCTGGGTACACGATGTAACAGACGAGACTGTATGGAACCAGTCATTCGCCGCTAACTCAGGCGTTAAGTATCTCGCAGCAATGTTCCGCTATGACGACGGTCAGGCAGACGACTGGGCTATCTCGCCGGTATTGAGCGGCAATGCACAGACCATCTCATTCTATGCAAAGAGCTATTCTACTCAATATCCAGAGAACATTGAGGTTTACTACTCTACAGGCAGCACAAACACTGCAGACTTCGTTAAAGTAATGGACAAGGTTGATGTTCCTGGAGAGTGGACAGAATATACCGCACAGCTTCCTGAGGGAGCCAAGTACTTTGCTATACGCTCTTGCGCATCAAGCAGCTTCATGATGATGATTGACGATGTCACATACGAGATGCTTGATGTTCCCACCGGCCTCTCTATCGTAGGCTACAACATCTACCGTGACGGTGTTAAGATCAATGACGCTACTGTTGAGGAGACAACTTACACCGATGCAGCCGCAGCAGAGGGCAACCACTCTTACGTTGTGACAGTTGTTTACGAGCAGGGCGAGTCTAAGGCTTCTAACGTTGTGACTCTCAACGTAGTATCTGGTATAAACGCCATCAACGCCAAGGGTGTTAAGGTTTCTACCGGCAACAAGACTATCACCGTTACAGGTGCGGCAGGCCACAATGTAAGTGTTTGCGCTATCGACGGTAAGGTAATCTTCGACGGTGAGGGTACTGACATCACACGCATCAAGGTTAACAGCGGTGTTTACACAATTAAGATTGACAACACAACTGTTAAGGCAATCTTAAAATAACCTGTTGAGACAAGCACATGCGCATAGCGCATTATAACATTAACTGCCGCATTTCTGAATGCGGCAGTTTTTTTTCAACAGAGTCCTCACGTTAACGGAAATCTGTGAATAATTCAGGTTAAATGAACAAGTTAGATTTTACTAACAAAGGTTTTGGCCGTACAACTAAAGCCTTTAGCCGTATAACTAATGGCTTTGGTTGTAGATTGTTTCTTAATTATTTTTATTTTCAAAAGCAGAAACTCAATATTACATGTAGTGTCCCCTACAGTCTGCATTGTCTATGCTTATCCCCACTGATTCTCTACTGAGCAAAAATCGCAGATGAGCAAAAAAAAGGAACCACAAATGGTTCCCCTTTTATATAAATTTAGAATAAGCAAGAATTACTTCTTGGTAGCCCTAATGAAATATGCTATAAGGAATATATATGCTACAAGCGAGCAAATCTCAGAGAGCGGATTTGCCCACCAAGTCTCGGCAACGGAGAACTCAACACCGCCAAATTTCAGCAATGCGCTTACAACACCCATCAGGGCACCGCCGGCTATAAATCCGCTGGCAATTAGTGTTCCTTTCTCTCCACGTCTGTTATTTTCCTCTGCATCTTTAGAGCGTGTGGTCACATACCAGTTAATTGCACCGCCAACTACCAACGGCACGTTTAGCTCCAACGGGATGAACATGCCAAGAGCGAAAGCCAATGCGGGTATCTTCATCCATGTCAGGACAATAGCGAGCAACGCGCCGATGCCATAGAGCACCCAAGGTGCGCCGACACCATTCATCAGCGGGTCGATGACTGCAGCCATGGCATTTGCCTGAGGAGCCGCAAGAGCACCAGATGCGAAGCCGTAGGTCTCGTTAAGAAGCATCATAACGCCACCAACTGTGAGTGCGCTGACGAGCGTTCCGAGAAATTTCCATGTCTCCTGCTTCTTTGGTGTGGTGCCAAGCCAATAACCAACCTTCAAGTCGGTGATAAAAGCGCCAGCCATTGACAATGCGGTGCAAACCACACCCCCCATAATGAGAGCGGCAAGCATACCACCAGTGCCTTTCAGTCCGACAGCCACCATTACCACCGAAGCCAAGATAAGCGTCATAAGGGTCATTCCCGAAACAGGATTTGAGCCAACTATGGCAATGGCGTTGGCCGCAACTGTAGTGAACAAGAATGCAATTACCGTGACAAGCAAAATGCCGACAACCGCAAACAGGAGATTGCCCTCGAGCACGCCAAACCAGAAGAACAGGAATGTGAGCAGAATGGTGGCAACAGAGCCTACGGCTATGAGTTTGAACGATATGTCGAGCTGTGTACGCTTTGGCCTGACAGTCTCCGCCCCTTTGCCTTTCAGCTCGCCCGCCGCAAGTGAGACTGCGCTTTTAATGATGCCCCAACTCTTGATAATTCCGATGATACCCGCCATGGCGATGCCTCCGATACCAATGCTGCGGGCATACGAGCGGAAAATCTCCTCTGGCGACATGTCGCCTACTGTCTTTACGATTGAGGGGTCCCATATATTGAGAACCTGACCGTTGAACAGCAAAGCCATACCCGGCACAATGAGCCACCAGACGGCAAGCGAGCCAAGGGTGATGTAGAGGGCATATTTCAGACCTACGATATATCCAAGACCCAACACGGCGGCACTGGTATTGATCTTGAACACAAGTTTTGCCTTGTCAGCCAGGTCTACCCCCCAACCAACCACACGCGATGTGAAATTCTCGTTCCACCATCCGGCAGAGCTGACTATGAAATCGTAGAGTCCGCCAACAAGTCCCGCGAGCAACAGCGGCTTTGCCTGGTCGCCGCCTTTTGCGCCCGATACCAGCACCTGAGTGGTGGCAGTAGCCTCGGGGAAAGGGTATTTGCCGTGCATGTCGCTGACAAAATATTTTCTGAACGGGATGAGGAACAATATTCCGAGCACGCCGCCAAGAGCCGAAGCCATGAATATCTTAAAGAACGAAGTTGTCATCTCCGGATATTTTGCCTGCAAGATGTAAATTGCGGGCAGCGTGAAGATAGCACCGGCCACGACAGCGCCAGAGCATGCGCCGATACTCTGAATAATGACATTTTCTCCAAGGGCTTTCGAGCGTCTGGTGGCAGTGCTCACACCAACTGCTATGATGGCGATTGGTATGGCAGCCTCAAACACCTGTCCAACCTTAAGGCCAAGATAAGCGGCGGCGGCAGAGAAAACCATAGCCATAATGATACCCCACGTCACCGACCAGGCGTTGACCTCAGGGTACGATGCTCCCGGCTTCATAATCGGGGTGTATTCCTCACCCTCCGCCAGCTCACGGAAAGCATTTTCGGGCAACTGCATTGCCTCTTGTTCTAATTCTTGTTTTTCTAATTCCATTTTTTATATTTTATTGATTCAAGTTACCATTTGACTGGGATTCTGAAAAAATGCAGTAGGGCCGTTACATGTAACGGCCGCAAACAAAGATTATTTTCCAAGTTTTTTTGCTTGCGGCCGCTATACATAGCGGCCCTACAACTTTCTCATTTTTTATCGTTTCACGGTCTTCTTACCGTTTCTTACAACCACTCCACGTGTACCTTTGTGCTCTTTCAAACCACCGATAGTGTAACCGTCAGCCTTAGCACCGCCATTTACGGTAACACCCTCAATGGCAGACGGGTCGGGAGCGACAGGAAGTGTAACAGCATCGCCAGGAATGACAACGACAGGAATTTCCATCAGGTCTTTAATGTACGCCTGGTTGTTGCCTATGCTGACGGAAGTCTCCGTAACGGGCTGCCATGTGCCGCCGACAAGAATATAGCATCCTTTCTTTACTGTGTTTTTGAAGAAACCTGCCATACCATTCTCCGGGTCGAGCGGCTTAACGAGCTTTGTGCCGCTCTCAATGAATATTGAGTTCCCGGCATCATTTATGAAAATATACGGGCGGCCTGCCTCCATGGTCTCAACAGGGGTAAGCACGGTGAGGGTCGCGGTCTCGTTGCGTCCTGTTACGGCATAAACCTTTACACCGTCTTTAGGTGTTGCGTTGTATGGCAAGCAGACAGTCTGCCAAACGCCGGCGGCGGCAGTACGCAGATATGCCGGCAAATAAAGAAGGCTGAAATCGGTAGCACACCACCATCCCTCGCTCATGTTGCCCTTGCTGTCGGTTTTGGCATATTCGCGCCACGCATTGTCAACGGCATTGGTTTTTGACGATGTGAAACCAATTGTAAATTCCTCGCCCTCGCCAACAAATACGGAATCGGTTGTAAGAGTCTGCCAAGCCTGGTCTGCACGTGCGTCGGGCACATCGAGATAGTGCCATGTCATCACAGGCGACAGAGCCTTGTCGGTGGCTGTGGAGATGTAAGCATGCTGGTCAGAGAGACAGTAATGGTAGACTCCACCCTTGCACTGCACACGGTAGAAGCCCGACTCCACGGCCTTTATTGTCTGATTAACATCGAGAGTAGCGGCATCACCCTCTGAGGCAGAGTGTCCGCTCCACCATGCGTTCCAGCAAGTCTTGCCAAGTTTTGTGGCTATGCGCTGGTCACCGTCTGTCACGGTTCCCGCCTTACCGTTCCATCCATCGGCGGCGGCAAAGTCGGGGTTTAGCACCTTTGCGCTTGGTGTCGACAGGTAAGAGTAGTCTGGTACAGTTTCCTCCACCTCTATATCGTCATCAACGACACCGGCATCGGCCAAAGCCTCCTCTTTTGTCTCGAAGAGCTTTGCCAGATAGAACTTGTCATATTGTGCCTTAGAGCCCAGCCAGCGATAGCGGAGTATCAGCTTGTCAAAGGTCTCAGAGTCGAAAAAGGCTGTCTGTTTCTGCCATGTCCCACAGTCTGTGAGGTTGCTGACGGTTTTTGTCTCTGCAGCTCCGTCGGCAGAAAGACTCAGCTTCTGATAAGAGCCAGTGTTGTTTTTCGTCATTACGCCGAAATAATATTTGCAGCCCTTCTCTATTGTGAAATCCCTTGCCAAAGAGCCTTCTCCCGTAGCACCAGAGTGCATCCAGCACTGCAGATAAGCGTCGTTGTCGCCTTGTGCTCCGCCAAACGGAATAGCCTGGAAGCCCGGCTGAGAGGCAGCTTTGCCTGTGCCGTCATTCCATCCGTCGAGTCCGTTATTGAACTCGCCGTTTTCAATGATGTTTCCGCCTATATAGTATTCCTTGCCGTCCACAACCACGACACTGCCTTTTGAGTCAATATCACGGAAACAGGTGGCTGTATTTGAATATCTGTGTACGCCATTGAGCGTTACGACGTGAATGCGGTATGTGTCACCAAACCGGAGTCCTTCCTTTTTTATTGAGTATGAGGCGCCAATTTCTTTTTGGAACGGCGTGTCTATAACCTCCCATGAGTCGCCGGCTTTCTTCTCTATCACCATAGAGCGGTTGTATTCTCCATTTGGCTCGTAGAACGAGAACAAAGTTGTGTTGTCATTGTCGTTCCAAGTGACCACCAGACTCGACGGGTCGTGCATATCGGGCTGTTTCGGTGTCATGCCATAGCCCGAGTTAAAGGCAAGTCCCGAGTTTTTGTTGGCATAATACTCGCCGGAGGGAGTCAGCTTATCATCTCCGAGCCATACCCTGCGGCAGTCCTGCACGGCATTGTACGCGGCATAGCGCTCTATGTAGCCAGTGGCCTCAAGTCCGTCAATAATCGGGGCAAAATGCTGTTTATGAATTGCATAGTTGGCATCGTTGCCGTTGGTATTGCTGCCAGGCCATCCTGTCCAGTTTGCGCCATAGTTCATTTCCGTAATCCATATTGGCCTGCCTGTACGCTCGTAAATTTGCTTGAGCTGGCTTTGCCAGCTGCTCCAGTCTGAATACCAGTAGGCATGAACACAAACAAAATCGCACCTCCATCCGCGGGCGTCGATGGAGTCGATAAACTGATACAGCCAGTTGTAGTCGCCAGCCACGGCAGGCGAGCCGAGGCGCTTACCAGTGGCCATCATCTGCGGCCATGTCTTCAGCACCTCTTTTACAGATGCGGGATGCTCACGGTCGTCGGCAGTATTGTCGGGCTCATTGTTTCCAAGCAGGTTTGGCGAAGTGCCGTTTGAGGTGAGACTGCTGAAGCCCGGCCATCCCTCATGGTGATGCTGCACGACATATTCACGGTCTTTCCAGCTGTTGGTTCCGGCATCCCAGTTGTAGCACCATGTGGTTTTCAGGGCCTCGTTGGCATCAGAATTGTTTCCGGCATATCCCCGCTTGTTGGCGTCGTACCATCTGAGCACCCTTACCGCCGACACCTTACCGTCGAGAATGGCAGGAAGATTTACCTTGCGGTTTTCCTTGTCGGCAATGAACACACGGCTGTAGCCCGTACCGTCGGCACGGGTATTGAAACATGCCATATATCCACGTCTGAGGGTGAACGACCGCAATTTGTTGTTGTAACTTCCACCTACAAGCGACACCATCTCGGCAGATGGCTTCAGCGGAAACGCAATGCCGCCCTGATCGACATCTGTGTACAATTTCAAAGGAGCGTCAGCCTCTGTATAAGGCAAAATCATGGTACCGTTGCGATGAAGCCGAATCTGACAGTTGACATCCTCAACAGCAGGCTCTCCATTGATTTTCACATAAGCAAGCCAACTTGCAGACTCGCTTGGCCTCACACCATGCAATATGACAATGGCATTCTCGGTATTGACAATATCGATGCTGCCAGTCTCCGTAAACGGAACAGATGACGATACTGCATAGTCTACATTGTCGGTTATGGTGATGTTCTCACTCACCTGACTGACGTTGACCACGGTGTTGGCGGCATTGCCATACAAAGCCGCACCCCAAAAGAAAATAGTTGATAGAAAAGACTTTAGCATATTATAATAAATGGTTGTTATATTTGCTGTTCATTACGCCTCATGATACAAAACTTCTGCAAAGATACGGTAAACGGATGGAATTACAAAACAAATACGCAGTTTTTGTTCTGTATTACACAATGCAGCCTATTGAGCAAGAAAAGCTATGCGGAAAACATTTTTTTGCGTCATAAAAAACATAAGCGGATACATTGGCCATCGCAAGCGGCTTCAAGTGCCATCGCAAGCGGGTTCAATGGCACTTGAACCCGCTTGCATCAAAAAGGCCACAAAAAAACTGCCATTGAAGACAATAAAAATAATGGCGGCAAACCAATCGAAATTAGTCTACCGCCGATATTCTGTTCTGCAGTTCCTGTAATTATGTCACAAAACACAAATACAATTTAAATAAAAGGGCGATTACGGTTTATACTCGACAAATGCCTCCATAGCCTCGTAGCATGCAAGTCCGAGTTCGTCGTAAAGACGTGCCGTCGCACGGTTGCGGTCCTCTGCCCGTTGCCAGAACAGACGCTCGTCGTTGCCAAGGAACGGCGCACTCTCCATCTGGCTCTGGTGTTTCAATATGGCATTGCGCTTAAGCCTCAACTCCTCAGGGCTCATTGGCACGCACATTTCTATATTCTCAATGTCCCATTCCGCCCAAGCCCCACGATACATCCATACACGGCAATCGTCGAGCCATGCCGCACCAGCCTCGCGCTCAAGGTCGATGGCGGCAAGCACGGCATCGGTACACTTGCGGTGGGTGCCATGGGGGTCGGCAAGGTCGCCGGCAACATATATCTGATGCGGGCGCACCTCAGCTATCAGCCTGCGCACGATATTTACATCGTCTGCGCCCATCGGAAACTTCTCGATTTTGCCAGACTCATAGAACGGCAGGTCAAGAAAGTGGACATTGGACAAAGGGATATGATTGTAAGTGCAAGCCGTACGCGCCTCTCCGCGGCGTATCAGCCCCTTTATGTCGAGAATATCCCGGCTGTCCATATCGCCAGGTTTCTTATCGAGCAGAAACCGCTTGATTTGCTGATATTTCTCACGTATGACATCGTCTGAGTTCTGGCAGAAAATCTGGTTGAAACCGTTTATGAAATGCATAAACCGTGTCACCTCCTCATCGTTCACAGCAATGTTGCCGCTCGTCTCGTAGGCTATGTGCACAGTGTGCCCCTGGGTAACAAGCCGCTGAATGGTTCCGCCCATAGAGATCACATCGTCATCGGGATGCGGAGAGAAAATCAGCACACGTTTCGGAAATGGTTTTGAGCGCTCAGGGCGACAGGTATCATCGGCATCGGGCTTGCCGCCAGGCCACCCTGTTATGGTGTGCTGCAAGTCGTTGAATATCTTAATGTTGGCATTGTATGCCGAGCCATACAGGGCAAGCAATTCAGAAAGTCCGTTCTCGTTGTAGTCCTTGTTTGTGAGTTTGAGTATAGGCTTCCCCGTCTTTTGGCAGAGCCATACGAGAGCGGAGCGCACCATTTTGTCGGTCCACCGGCATGAGCTTACAAGCCACGGATGGACAATGCGTGTCAGTCGGCCTGCCGCCAGAAGGTCTATTATGACCTCGGTATTCTGGTGCACCTGCAGAAACGATGCCGGGAGATTTTCCGACATTTTCTCCTCTATAGCCTTGCAGATAATCTCAGCCTTGCTCTCGCCCCATGCCGTGAGGAAAATTTTCCGTGACTGCAAAATGGTCTGTATGCCCATCGTTATTGAGCATGGCGGCACAGGCGTGTCGGAGCCCGAGCTCATGGTCATCTCCTCGCGCGAGGTCGGGTCGAGAAGTATCAGGCGTGAGGTGCTTGCCAGCGAGCTTCCCGGCTCATTGGTGGCTATATTTCCCATGCGCCCTATGCCGAGCAGCATAATATCAATGCCTCCCATACTCTTTATGCGCAGGTCGTACTGGCGGCAGTACGCCTGCACCTTGTCTTGCGCAATGGTACTGTCGGGAGTAAACACATTGTTTGGATTTATGTTCACCCTCGACAACAGCCTCTCACGCAACTGCCTGATACTGCTATAAATGGCATCGGGACTGAGAGGATAGTACTCGTATGCGTTGAACACCACAACATTCCTGAAACTCAGTCCGGCGTTGTGCCTTCTCACCAGTTCCTCATAAACAGGCGCCAAAGAGATACCTGTGCCAAGGCCGAGAATGCAGTTCTCACCCTTCTCAGCCTTAGCCCTGACTGTCCGCTCTATAGCATCAGCGACATACATAGCGCCCTCGTCTATAGACGGGAATATCTCGGTTGGAATTTTCTCGGCTCTTGTTATCTCAGACCGCTCAACTGCTGTCCGCGGGCGATAAGAGGTCTCAGGAACCGTATTTAGAACAATTTGTGATGTCAGGTTAAGCTTCATCACTATTTGCCCTCAATATCCTTGAAGTATTTGTAGGTAGAAACTTTCAGCTCGTCACATGCCGGCTCGTCGGCAACAATAATGGCATGCGGATGATTCTGGCATGCGCTTACTGTCCACATTTGGGTAAGCGAGCCTTCAACAGCAGCCTGCAGAGCACGCGCCTTGTGGTGACCGTTTACGAGAATCATAACCTCACGGGCATCCATAACGGTGGCAACGCCTACAGTCAGAGCCTGCTTTGGCACCTTATTGACATCATTGTCGAAGAAACGGCAGTTAGCGATTATAGTGTCGGTAGTGAGTGTCTTTACACGTGTACGCGAGGCGAGCGAGCTTCCAGGCTCATTGAATGCGATGTGTCCGTCGGGACCGATACCGCCAATGAAAAGGTCGATGCCGCCTGCGGCTGCTATAGCCTCCTCGTACTTACGGCACTCCTCCTCAAGATCAGCGGCGTTACCATTCAATATATGTACGTTCTCTGCCGGACAATCTATATGATCGAACAGGTTGCGGTGCATAAACGAATGATAGCTTTCCGGATGGTCTTCAGCCAAACCTACATATTCGTCCATATTAAATGTCACAACATTTTTAAAGCTTACCCTACCCTCTTTATAAGCCTCTACAAGTTTGGCATACATACCCTCAGGCGATGATCCTGTAGGCAAGCCAAGCACAAACGGATGCTCAGGTGTTGGATTAGCTTTGTTAATTCTCTCAATGACATGTTCTGCAGCCCATGCTGACAGAGACTGATAGTCTGATTCAATGATTAGTCGCATAACTTTTTTCTTTTAAACGTTATAAATCGGCAACAAAAGTACAAAAAAAAATTGTCCCGATATCACATCGGAACAATTTTTTATTGAATGTTTCAGCAGTTTGTGTTTTTTATGTAGTTATGATTTGTGAAAATCAGTGTTATCATCAACAATTCTTTTTGTTTTGCACTGCAAAGGTAGGACTTTTATTGACATAAATCAAATTATTCTCCTTGTTTTATCGATATTTCCACGCAAACGTTTACAGAATGTTACATGACAACAGTAAACAAAACTACTTATTTGCCTCTTTATTTCGTTCGTTCAAATAGAATTCTTAAGCTCAATAATACAAATACATTTGCATTC